>Ga0214542_1000049_pt1 | contig 140426 bp, 65 predicted proteins | sample CNSS1metaG_FD_160096 | JGI IMG/M metagenome (GOLD analysis project Ga0214542, IMG submission 160096) | Root nodule microbial communities from cowpea collected in UCLA plant growth center, Los Angeles, California, USA - CNSS1 | ecosystem: Host-associated > Plants > Roots > Nodule | place: USA... | reverse complement strand
ATTTATTTTAAGGTATTTGGCATCGAAGAAAATCCTCCTAATATTGAATATTTCATAATATTATGTTTTCTTTACCGTAATTTTTTTTCTTTTATAAAAATTAATATTGAAGTAGTTAGAACACGGGCACGGGTATGGGTACGAGATTATACCCGTTACCCGGTGGGGATGGGGATGGGGATGGGAAAAAAGTTTGATACCCGTTGGGTTTGGGTATGGGGATGGGGATGAATTTTTTATGCGGGGATGGTTATGGGATAACGAAACCCGTCCCCGTCCCGCCCCGTTGCCATCCCTAGATGCGAGGAAACCGCATTTATTAAATTTGGCTAAAAATATGGATTGAACAATTTAAATTGTAAGCTACCACACCATCGGTATAAAACTTTGATCAAACACATTGCATAATTGATGTCTTCTTTGGGTAAATTTTATTATAAACACCTTTTAGGAGGAAAAATATGAAATCAGTTTTTTTTACATGTTAAAATTCGTCTAATCATAAGTTTAACTTGCACAGATTGTCTTTTTCTCTAAATTTATATTTTAGTTTTTCCTTAAAAAATAATTTTAGTTTATGAAAAAAGTTAAACGTTTTTTCTTAAAATCACTGGTGAAAAAAGCTTTTTTTTTTATATATAATTTTGAATCTTAAACACGTTATTAGTGATTAGTTGTTTAATCTATTCTCTGTCTGTATGAAAAAATTTTAAATGTACATTTTGAGATGAATATTAGTGTCTGATGAACTACTCATTAGCTTTTGATTTTAGGTTTTCGCCAAAGACCTGAACCAGAATTATGGGTTGTGAAGTAATTGGTTAAATCATATGAGAATAAAGAAAAAGAAAAAAAGGAATAAAAATGGTTGCCATGTTTTTTTCTTCAATGTGATTCAAAATTTGAGGTTCGAACTCAAGAAGTATATATAAATCCAATGTTATGGTTGATGATTGAGAAATGGCATACCAAGCATATGATATATCCAATGAAATTTGGTACAGAATCATCAACACCTATTTGATTTTTTCTGATTTTAAGGATTTTGTTTAGATCCAATGTTGTTTGTTGTTTTATCCTAGTATTTGCAGCAGTAGCATAGGAACCGGAAATGGAAGCCGCCATGTTCAACTTTTCCACTGTTTTGTTCAATGCTCAACCTCACAATCTCTTCTCTCACCATATCAATTTTCCTTTAGCCATCTCTCCCCTCCGGTTCCAATCTCTACAATCCCTTCAATTTCCCGCCAAATGGAATGCCCACTCCCAAAAGAACCGCAACTACGTCATCTTCGAAGACGGCATATTCGAAAACGGCGCCGTTTTCCTAAACGACAACAACAACCCCAAACCTAAAACGGGTTCAGGGAAGAAAGTAACGCCGATTAACCGCGAGAATTTGGTTCCGGACAAGTGGAGAGAGGCTCAGGCGGAGACGAAAATCACCATTAACAAACGGCGCAAGAAGAAGAATCGAAGAGGGGTGGTTCCATTCAGTGGTGCCGAGAAAATTAGGTTCAACGGAACGGTGGAGAAGAAGAGAAAGGAAAATGGAAAAGTGTCGTCGAGTCCCTACAGGGATGTGAATTGGAACGAGTACAAGGCTTCTAAGAAGGAAATATTGAAAAAGCTGAATCCTCTGGTTCTCAAAAACCCTTCTAGATTTCCCGTCGATGAGAAGGTTCCAGGACCTGACTTCAATGGTGAGCGTGTAGAGCCTAAGAATCCGAGAGGGGTTGTTCAGGGGAAGAGTTTGGAGGATGTCTTACAGTTTTTCAGTAGTGGGAGCTACAACCCTCGAGCTAACACAACCCGTGACGGTAATAATTTATGTTAAGATCAAAATCAGTTTTCTGGAGAAGCTAAAATCACTTAGTATTGGATGTGTATCTTTTTTTGTGTGTTGGGAATGTGGTATTGATATTTTCGTGGCTGAATGAATAGGTTGTCGGAATTTGTTTGTTATTAGTAAGGAGGAGATGTTCTTGTTGAACAAGCGAATGCCGGACTTGGCTACTGCTACTTCAGTGAGTTTTCTGTGTCTGACGAACAAATTACAATGACCTGTGTTTTGTTCTCATTATGCATGTATTATTGCCAAGATGAAATTCTATCGTTTTCCTGCATTGTCATGGCTTACTAGGCTTAGTGATCATTTGTTCCACGACTGGATGTTATTGAGCAATCTTAGTAGTTGTTGATGTCTTGTTGCTGTTTATCTGTCTTCTTTGGACTGGTGAATTGGGGCTACAATAACGTTGTAGGATGTTGTATTTTCTTCTTTTCAGAACCATGATTGATCGAAAGGGTTCTGATTCTTATTGGGAAAGAGTTTGGTGAATAATGCATTTTTTTTTTTGGCTAATGCTGACATTATTTTCAGGGTAAATGGCTTCCTCTGCATACATTTGCTGCATGTGGAGAATCTTTCCTTTTAGATTCTTTGTTGAAGCATAATGTTGATATCAATGCAGTTGATAAGGTATATAAATTCTAACTTTTCATATGGGAGAATAAAAATTATGAAGTCGTTGATTTAAATAATGGTGATTTACTTTGTTTCCAGGATGGTTTGACTGTCCTTCACAAGGCCATTGGCAAAAAGCAGGCCATAACCAACTATCTTCTGAGAAACTCAGCTAACCCTTTTGTAAAGGATAAAGTGAGTAAACACTTACGTAATTGTTGTTGTTGCAAATGTGAGCCTTTGCTTCCTAATTTTCCTCTTTAAATTTTTATTTTGTGTCTTTGCGTCCCCCATTCCATTGAGAAATTGTTACTCTTATCGTTCCATCTTAATCTAACAGCATAGTAGTATCATAGGACTAGTTGCTTGCTGATGGTAATTTTATGCATCTACCTTATTGTTTATGTATGGGAACAGGAGGGGGCCACCTTGATGCACTATGCTGTACAAACAGGTTCTACCGAGACAATTGAGTTACTCTTATTCTATAATGTGGATATAAATCTTCAGGACAAGGTATGGTCAATTGTTCTCGTACTTAGCATACCTACATTGTAATCTTTTTCAGTTCGTATTGAGAACTTAATTTGTTTACCCTGTTTCAGGATGGCTGGACACCATTACATCTTGCAGTTCAAACTCAGAAACCCAATGTAGTGAGGCTTCTGCTGCTTAAAGGTGCAGATAAGACATTAAGAAACAAGGTATTGTTATTGATTTCCTGCATTAATATATAAATATTAAAGGACCTTGATATTGTGCATAATGTTACCTGAATATGGATGTTATTGCTGGATAATCCGTAAAATGTAACTGTCATTGCTATATAGACTGTTTCTCTCTGCCATACCAACTAGTTAGGTCATCTGAAAGAAAGGCCATTTTCATATCCAAACCCTGCGTCACAATGTAGAAACTGAGTTTAGATTTTCCTGTAAACCAGGGAAACATTTTCAGAGTCATTATAAATTTATTAGTTGTTGAAGAAAAAGGTTCACAATTTATTGAGAAATTGTTAAACTTTGCCAATCTAATGTTTGTTTGCTAAATTTTATGGGTCAAGGACATTAAGTTTTGTCAAATCTTTATGACATGATGGAATATAGTTTTATTTGAAATTTGGTTTTTATTTGAGCATGATCCTTTAAATAGCTGACCTAAGATAAGGCATGAATGGTTCTGTTGCTTCTGTATTGTGGAATTTCTTATTCTTCCAAAATATACATTCCACTTCACATCTAATCAAAGTCTTTCAAATCTATCCAAAGTCTTTCAAAGTGTATAGTACATTTTAAATATACATTCAAAACAATCTTCGTGTTTAAGATTGGTTGTTGCATAAAAACTTGTAACATACATTAGTTGTTCATCTTGCAAATTCGTTTTAACCAACATGTCGCACACATCTAACTCTGATAGTGTATTTTGGAACTTTTCCTCAAGATTATAGGTTGTTCATGCATCAATTCATTGCGTTTTTCTATAGCCACAATTTGCCGCTGTGCAACCTGTGACATATTTTCAGTCAACACATTCCTGTTCACAATTGCCTCAACCACTCTATCTAACCCAGTTGTTAGTTTATCAAATTATGTATCAATTACAACAAGCATTGGTGTTTTACGCTTTGTGCAACTGGAAGTGGGTGTTCCAGTAAAGGGATTGAATTGAGTCATATATGATTGACCAAAAACTATCACCTTCTTTTCTTACAAACTAAACACAAACATTTACAAACTTCTTCCATTTCCTCTCTTTTCCACTTCAACTAACAACACTTTTCTCCACTCTATTTCTTTTCAATTCTTTTTCTTTTCGTTTCCACACTTTTCTCTTCCCTCAACAAAATGCAGCATTATAATGTCCTCCATGTATGGAATGTCATGTTACTTGTCATTTTACATACTTGTATCTTCAAATATATCAGCTGGTGCTCACTAAACGAGAGAGAGAGAGAGAGAGAGAGAGAGAGAGAGAGAGAGAAACTTGGGAATAGTGATTGGGTGTCAATTTCTTTGTTTACCTGGTTAGTGCTGATCATTTCTTTAATGTTGATTTTCAAATTGCAATTTCTCTGTTGTATATTTCAGGATGGTTTAACTCCACTTGACCTTTGTCTTTACTCGGGTCAAAGTTTCCAAACGTATGTGATAATTAAGTTGTTAAAGCAACCTCAGGAGTATCTTTGATATGTATGACAAATGGCGTCTCTCTACCCATTTTGTCCGTGGTTAAATCTATTTGCCTTTTCATACTGATCAAGTAAGAAGGATTTTAATCCACCGGTGTTTCCATTATTACTTTCTGTCATTGATTCTTGCGATATTGGAACTGAATGTGTAAATGAGTTGATAGAGATTAAGACCTCCAGTCGAAGTGATGTGACTTAACGAGGCAATCACATTTTGTTGTCATTTTGTGTTCAAATTTCAACAGACGCCAAAAGCAGTGAGTACTTCGTTTTCATTCCCAGTGTTGTTATGGGTTTTTCTTTTTTGTGTTTTTGGTTTGCGCATTGAATCGTTTTTGTGATGCTCTGGGTGAATTTTATTGTAGGTCAATTGTGGTTGAATTCCATGCCAGGGACTTGGGCAGCTACTTTTGGAAACGCTAACTGCAGTGTAAATCAATCAGATATGAATTTGATCGGTACTTGGTATTGTACTATGCCTTTTCTACTTTGTGTCACTGCCTATTATAAGGAGATAAAAGTAGAAGAAAAAATATATATGCATACTGCGTTTTGAGGTCGATAGTGTACAGAAACAAATGCCTCATACACTATATTATCCTGAGCTCTGGTTCTGGTAGTGATATTATTTGAAGTTAATGATTATCTTATCTGTGCCAAAATAATGTGTTGTTACCCGGTTTGTGATTATTCAATAGAAAAAAATAGGTAAGGATAATCAATTCCACAGAAGGAGTAGATCATGGATGGAAGTTGCATCATCATATTCTGATTTGTTCTGGATGATGACTAAATTTATTATAGCAAGATTTCATTCATGTTGTCTTAGCTGATATCATTCTTCATCCTGTCAGTGAAACTAAATATAACAGAACCTTGAATCTCCATCATTGACATTTTTTTTCTTATGAATTAATTTAAATTCACTAACACTTTAGTTCGAGAATCTTTATCATCTAATCTTGTGTGCTATGGATGATAAAATTGTTGGCTTCTTTGAACACTTAAACAATTTGAAGGTGATTTTAAACTGGCTGGTAGTGAAAATCTTTACATTGATTATTTGATTAAACTCGTTTTTATTTGATTAGTCCCACTGCTGGCTTTCATTGTTTAATGTCTAAGGTGTTTGATGGATTCGAAGCTTTCGGTCATGTTCTCTGCCTCTGCAATCATCCCTACAGTGGTTTTTGCCAAACATCAACCATAGGTTTTGTAGATAGTGGATTGAGCTAGACTTTATGTACATATAGTTATCTTTCTTTAAAGTAGCTTTAAAAGTTCTGATGATTATGACTAAGACCTTATGTACGTATAATTATTTTTTTCTTTAATTTCAAAAATTCTGATTTAGTTGACGCTATGAACATAATTTGCTTTTATTCACTTGATTACGTGGGCACAGTTGATGATGTTCTCAGACTAAGAGATTAGTTGTTCTATGTTCCATTTACGTGAGAAAATAATAATAATTTGTTATGAATCAATAGTTTTGATTAAAACCTAATTTAATTTAGAAGAGAAATTACTCTTATTTCATCAATTTATTGTGAATGTAGTATTTTGTTCACAAATCATTTTAAGAATATTGGTTGGGAATTATGGGTGTTCTTCTATAAGAATATTATCTTGAGAAAAAAGAAAGAAAAATGGCATTTAATTTCTTTGTGTGTGAAGTGATATTGATTTTTTTTTTCTGAGAATAAGTAGTATTCTAAAAATATATATTATGCATTGAGATAAACACAAGTGGTAATGTTATATTTATGTATAATACTGCTAGTACATAATATAAAATTTTAGTATTAACATTTGTTTTTCAATATATGATAATACTGCAAAAAAACAAAAATCAGAAATTCTTATTTAGTTTAATTGAAAAAAAAATAAAAGATATTTCTTTCTCGTTTGCTAAATTGTGAAATGAAGCAGAGAACAAAAATATCAGCATCACAACTAGGTCAAAATATCTTTGTTGTCCAAGGGACACTTGTTAGAACGAGATCCAATTTGGTGACAGCTAAATTTTAAAGTAGATATCGAAAAAAAATAGAAAGATAGACATTGATGTTACAAAGAGAGAGAATATTCATAACATAATACTTAAGAGGAACCAATGCCCATGACTAACCTCTTATCCACATCCAACATTAAGAATGATAGATAGAAGATAACTTTTTTTTCTCTCAAAAAGTAAGTCATGCATTATTTGATCAAAAACTAAGATTACATATATATTTGTTGCAGCAAAAGAAGTATAATCATTTTTAGTTAACACTTAATTCATGTTTAAAATATCTTATAAATTTAGACATTTTAATTAAAAAATATATTGTTAAACATTTAAAATTTTATATTTTCAATTGAGTATTTCAAACCTTTTTGTTAAAATGACCCTTTCATTAAAAATTTGGATAAGAAGGATAATTTTATCAATAATAATAGTAACGAAATGATAAGTAATGATTGGTAAGTCGTTGAAAAATGCATTTTTTTAATTAAACTAATAAAAATACTCGTCATATATTATATATTTTATAAGAAAATGTAACAATCACATAACATAATTAAAAACGAAATTAAACTTAATTATAAAAATATTGAATACTATTTTAAAAACTAATCAACTTAATTAAAAATATCTACATTATAGAAAAACTTAAAATTTAATTAAGTTTTGAATCAATTAGCCGTTTAAACCCAAATTTATCTTTTTCAGTTGTAACAGAAAGAGGTACAAGTGTGCATGAGTGTGATAAAAGCAAAGCAAAGCATATTAGTTAGCAATGCCAGGAGAAGAATCTCATCCGCAACAAAGGGCATAAAGCACACGCAATTAAAACGGGTTTAATTTAATTAATTGTGATTAAATAAAACTAAGCATATAATTAAGTATTACCATAATAGCATCAACTCCAGTCTCTCCAACAACCTGTTCCCTTCCTAATCCATTTCACCTCAACCACCCTCTCTCTCTCTCTCTCTCTCTCTCTCTCTCTCTCTCTCTCTCTCTTCTCTTCCCAGCATCTGCGTCGTCGTTTCGATACAAAATGCTGGGTTCAAGATTCTGCGTCCGCACCGTATCTGGCGTGGGCTCCGCCGCCGCAGATCACACGAATGCCGCCGCGGCCACCGCGGCCACCGCCCGCGCCGCTCCCAACTCTGTCGCCGTCGATTTCTCACCGCTCCACCTCCTGCCGCTCCGGTCCCGCCGCTTAGGCTGCCGCCGATCCGTCCTCATTTCCTGCAATTCCTCTCGCAGCAGATCCAGCTCCGACGGTTCTCTCGGCAACGATTATCTCGAAGCTTCTCTCCTTCTCTCAGGTTACTCACTCTCATCATTGATCGCGATGGTAGAAATAAATAAACGCAATGCTTCCTTGTGTTTGTTCACTTTTTCTGCTTTCTCAAAAACGAAAAAAGTGATTACGAATTATAATGGATTAATTGTATTACAGTAGAGTGTTGTAGTAACTCTGGTTGTTTTCATCCTTTAGGTCTATCCATGTGTATGATTGCCTGAAATTTTAATTACTTAAACTAGTGCAGAAACGTTATCGCACTATCATATGTGGAAGAATAGATTCCAAGCGGAGTCTCAATGGAAATCGTCTGCGCCGTCAATTCCCTTGTCCAGAACGGATAGTAGTTTATTGAGACATAGCTTTCTACAGCGTTTCCAGAACCCTACGATTTTTCTCAGGATTTCTTGTGATGGAGACTATATACTGCCAATTGTTGTAGGTAGGTGTCACTTGTAGACGTGCTTTTTAGTTTGTTTGACTTTTTCTGAATTTTTTGGAAAGTTCAAGTTTTATTAACTTTGTATCTTTGTTGGTTCAGGACAGATTGCTATTGAGAACCTTATGGACGCGGAATTTCAACGAGAAAGTGAGGTAATTTTAAAACTGGTCCAAGTGGTTACTCAAGTTGTGTTTATTATTATTATTATTATTATTATTATTATTATTATTTATTATTATGATTGATGCTTAGCATATGGTGATATTACAGGATTGTCGTGATCAGTTCCAGTTTGTGAAAAATCTAGTTGGAAGATTAGATCATGAAGTATGAAGCTGAGCATTTCCACTTACATTGATGCCTGTGGACATATTATCAATTACTGTTTTTTTGTTTTCTTTTCATTTAAGTTTTGTTTATTCTGATGCTTGCATTTTAGGTGTAGTGAAATTGCTGCAACGACTAGTATTCCACATCATTCTTTTAGCTTCATTATTTTACCTTGCATTCATGGGATTCCGCCTGTATGTAGGAGGATCACTGTGTCATTTGCCTTGGAACTTTCCGTTGTTATGCATTCTTCCTGATCATATGTATCTCTATGTGCCTAAAATATGGCATTGATCTTGAACTTATTTTGCTTATTAAACACCCATTTCAGTTCAATTCAATTTTCAAATATACATTTGGTATTAAATAAATAATTCAATTCAATTTACACTTTCAGGTGATAATGGTGAGAATTACAGAGAGAGTGGTCAGCACTTACTTTGCTAGATTGTACATTAGCCAGGTTTTGAAAACTATTCAACTCAAATGATAAAACACCTCTCTTTTATGCTCTTTCATTATAAAACTTAATAATTCCTTCAGCCAGGGAAAAGTGATCTTATCAGTGTGGATGCACGTCCCTCAGATGCTATTAACGTTGCAAATAGATGCAAGGTATGAATTCTATGTTGACCTTGCCAATATTTGTTATCAAAACTTATGTTGAGCAAGAATCAACAGAAACTATAGTTCATCTCTTCTTATGCAAAACTCCTAGTAGAATGCATTCTGTGCATAGATGATGGAAAATCCACTTGTATGATTTTAAAGTTGATTTGTGCAGGCTCCAATATATGTAAGTAAAGAAATTGTTTTCACAGATGCCATCCGGATTGGTTATGGAATGGGCAGAGTACGTAATAAAAAGACTATTTATGATATATTGCTTGACAGGTATTACATAGTTACTTTGTTATGTGCCAATTTTGCTGCCATAGATTTTGTGAATGAGATACTGCAAGACCGAACTCCTTTACATATTTGTTTGTCATATAAGTTAAACTTTACATGATTTCTACAGCCCCGTAGATGGTCCAGATTTGGTAGCTCAAGAACTAAGTATGATGCATAATATGCATATAGCTATCAAACAGGAAAGATTTAAAGATGCAGGTGAAATATCTTGTGTATATGATTATACTTAGTATGTGTGTTTTTTTTTATTGTGTTATGGAATGCCTAAAGCACTATAGTGTGGCTTTTGCAGCTACATGGAGAGACAAACTTGCAAATCTTCGTAAATCAGCCCATGAACACTAATTAGCTTGTTAGGTAACTGTGCCCATAATTGGTTTCGTATATTTAAACACTTGGAATTTGATGTTTTAAAAAAATTATACATTTGGAATTTGAAGTTTTAAAGGATAAAGTTGTCTTTTGTAGTTTGACTGTTGAAATTTTTTATGTGATGACAGGGTGAGTTCTGACGAAGAATGTGGGGGAATGTATGAGTAATGTGTTATTCCTGTTAATTTTTCGACGGGGATTTATTGAGGTATTGGTTACAGAAATGAAGGAAACTAGCAAAATCTTGTACAGCTATGTATTATAGTTTTCGACCCCACTTTATGTACATAAATTATTGAAATGCCAATACCTTGTAGAAGATTGTCAAGCTTCTGCCAATACCCAGAAATGACAATGATAATCTTGTATGTATTCGCTGTTCAATCCTGGACATGGGTCATGGGTATCAATGAGAATTGGCTTCTGTTTGCTTTAAATTCACAGTCAATTTTCATACTTTCCAAAAAAAGCAAGCTAATCTATACGGGTACTTCTTAATTGAGGCACCGTACAAATACAAATATGTTTAACTTACAAAATTTATTCTATTCCCCTTTAAATCAAGGGCTTTTCTATCATGCAAACTTGAATAGATTACTCTATATCCAAACAGTGTAAGTTTGTGCAAGATAAAATAAACTCTTAAATAAAATGTATACTTGATGACTTGGGTATGAACTTAGACACTATAATGAATAAATATAGCATTTTTTAAGTTGTTGATATTGATGATTTTAAATTTTTGCTTATAGTATTGATATTGATCTATGGTACTGTCTTTCCTATTGTTATTTCCAAACAAACTAAAGGTGTCTGTAACATTTTATGACAATAGTAGAATTTAAGTTATATTCAGAAAGAAATAATGTATGATGTAAATGATACATATGATTCAACAGTCAAAATTCGTCCAGAAGACTTCTTGTTGGGCTGGTTCTAGAGTTGCCTACTTGGATCAACCCATTTTTTTTGGTTGGAGGAATGTTTAGAGTGTGAAATTTGTCTTCTAAAGGTATATTTTGATATATTTTTTCCCATTATTAAAAATTACTTACTTATTTTGTGATCTTAATATTCATATAAAATAGATAAAAATATATATATTCAAAGTATTTTAAAATTAAACATGCTGATAAAATATATTAGCCTTTCATTTTTATTTTCATAGAAATTGTAGCTATCACCGAATATTTTAGAAATATTCAATCCATATCAATAAGATTTAAATAAACGTTTTAGAATAACTAAGATTTCATTTAAATAAATTACTTTTTAAATAATTTTTTATTAAAGTTAAATTATTTTTTTGGTTCTAATTTTAATTAAAATAGTTAAAGTATGTAAAAACTATTAGATTTATTAATATAGATAAAATTTTAGACATATAAAAATTTAGATCTATAATTATTAATTAAAAAAGTTAGAAAATATACAAATTTATTTTAATTAATAAAAATATTTGTATATATAATTTATAAACATTATTATATTATTAAATAATTTAACTTTCATTTAAAAAAAGAGTAAAGAACTAGTATATTATTATATTGAAATGGAATTTAATAATAATATATTAGAGTTGGTTTAAAATTAATTTTATAAATATTTAATAAAAATATCAATATAACATTATATATAAAAAATAAGATTGGTCTAATATAGAGATAACATTGTTTAATTCAGAAAAAAAAATGTGATAACGTAATTTGAAAAAAAAATAAATAAAAATAAGGACTTCATCGAAAATAAGACAATGACACTTAATATCAATATTGACACATGTTACTTTCATATTACATTGATAGTATCATGTGGTACGACACTAACTTAACATGTTGATAAAAAAATAAAAATAATTAAGAAAAAACTAACATGTAACATGTAATTAATGCACTATTAAACTTATTATACATGTTAGAAGAAAAATTATTTTTTTCTTCTATGTCTAATATAAGAAATAAATTATATTGTATAAATATTAAATTATAATATCAAATAAATAAATATAAAGGTAAAAAAATTATATAAAATATTAAAATGATCATTTGTGAAACTTCAAAGTAAGTTATGAAACTAAAGAAAAAAAATCATACAAAATTTTTGGATGATCTAATAAATTAAAGGTGTGTTAGCAACTGTTTAGATGCAGCAATGGAAAATGAAGAAGCTACTTTTCGAAAGTTTATAATAACTTATATTTATATTAATTAAACAAATAAATTAATTACTTAAAATTGAATAAATATAATAAAATATTTATTCTTTATTTTAATATAATAAATACTTAAATTATATTAATAAAAATTATTATTAAAATAAAATAATTAATTTATATTTTGATGCCTTTAATATATCTTTATTTTTAGATTTTGATACTTTCAAAACATTTATTGAAAATTTATAATATAATAAATAATTAATATTATAATAATAATAATAAATATAATGTAATATCTAATGATAAATATAATTTAATAATTAATAATTAATTTAAAATATATTTAGTTAACTAATTTTATAAAAACTATTTTTTATTTATCGATCATCAAATCATTCGTACACTTTATTAAATTTTTCTTTTATTTCTTCAAATCTTTCTCTTAATCCAAACAATTTTATTTTCACCTCTTTTTATATCCATGCTCGAATAACAACAAAACAAATATGAGGACGGAAGGAATATACACAACACAAATTTATCATATTTATCATAGTCTCCATATTCAATTAAAAAATTAAATATTACTAGTATTTATACTTATATCCAAAATATATTATGAAAAGTTCATTTATCATCCATAATGAAATCACATGGTTCAACATCTAGTTTTATTATGATACTAGCATGTCACTTGCTCATGATCCCAATAGACATTTTATGATTAAACCTTTTATACAAAGTTCTGTATAAGCATGTCTCCCAAATTTATATGGACGTAGTCACAAGTTTAACAAATTTGTGTTCAACGAGTTCATATTTTTTATTAGTTTTTTTAGTGCGATTCTCTTATCACCATTAAATATTTTTTTAATATATTTTAAAATATTAAAATTAGTAATATTAATAGGTGTATTATAAAAGTACAGTAGAAAAAGAGAAAAAGAATTCAGCAAATAATCCAAATCCATATTTAAATCTCTTTTTCAAATTTTCTAGGAAGCGCAATACTTATGTAAACGCACTTGTGTCCTGTGATGAAATTTCTGATGCAGTTTATTATATGAATATGTCTCACATTTCCATAGACACCATCAAGCTTTTGTCATTCAACCTCTTCTGCATTTTCTTTGCCAGCAAGTCTTCATTACCCATACGTATTTTAAACACAACACTAAACTTTTTTTAGACACAATCTAAGTTTTTTTTTAACAGATGTTTTGTGTCAAATTGATGTATTTTCATACTGTTTATTATATTATATATCGTTATCATTGAAATTTAACATTTGTCAGGGAAGTTATAATCACAATAACAAAAAATAAAGTAATACTAAATGTATTTAGATTAAATTAATTAATTTATAGTGAAATACATAACCATAATGAAAGAGTTGTTTAGCAGTGTAATAGGAATGAAAAATGGTGTAGAGAGAAGATAGCATAGCATAGCACTAGCATAAGGAGATAAGCATGGTGGTGGTGTCATAAATTTGATGGGAGATTCGATGTGAGAAATAAAGGTGATAGTATTAAGTGTTGTCATAAATAGACAATGAAGCTACGATGAAAGGGGTTTTAATAGATTATGCAAAACAGAAAATGGAGAGAGCCAAATGGTTGTAACAGTTTGGAGGCAGTGTGAGGAGTCTTCTATCTTTGGAAGCTTATTAATGGATTTAGATTCCCTCATTTAATGTTTCTGCTCTTTCCACTCTCTGCAAGACACCTCGTGTCTCCTCTATGGCTTTCTTTACACCTTCATCATAACCAAAAAGTTCAAAACCCATTCCTTTCTTAGTTTACAACTCAAACAAATAAAATAAAAAATATATATATTCTACTGTATATTTATTTATTTCTTGAGATCGATAATCGATGAAAAATTAGGTAGACTATTTTATTATTTGATGAAAATATAAAAAGATGAATAATAAGTTATGAAATTGATCATCACATGTTATTATGATAATATCAAAGTTGAGTTTTTATAACTCGTAACTCCAATAAGTTCTTGCATATATATATATATATATATATATATATATATATATATATATATATATATATATATATATATATATAATTATGGGTCTTGTTAACCATTGTTTACTGGTTAAGAATAATTAATATATATTAGATTCTATAAAAATATATAAATAAGTGTAATATTAAATAAAATTTGACCTATAACTATTAATACAACTTTATTTTCTTTAAAGGACAAAAATGCCCATAAATATTGTATATGTATATTTAATATTTTAATTTTATTTAATATTCACAAATAAAAGTTAAAAACTAATTAAATAATAAAATAATTATATTTTAATGTTGCTAAAAATTAAATATAATTAAATATAAAGTTTAATTAAAAATCAACAAAAAATAGCGTTAAACATCTAAAAATTAAAAAAAGACGACATAAGAAAGTATAAAATAAAAAAAATAATAAAAAAACTAGTGTTAAACATCTAAAAATATTACAAAAAAAAACAATTAAAGTGTCAATTTGAGACTTAATTGATTTTTTTTTCTTTCTAATAGAGACTTTAAAAATTTCAAGGTCTTCGTTTTGTAAAAATTTAAAATATATATATATATATATATATATATATATATATATATATATATATATATATATATATATATATACGAAGATTATATTTGTTTATTTCTTGTGATCAAGAATCGATGAGAAATTAGGTACATTGTTTTGATATTCGATGAAAATATAAAAAGATGAATAATAAGTTATGAGATTAATCATCATAAGTTATCATGATAATATCAAAGTTGAGTTCTTATAACTCATAACTCAAATAACTCAAAAAAGTTCTCACACAGAGAAATCTCATTTTTTTATCAAATTCATACATATATATATATATATATATATATATATATATATATATATATTTTGTCCTGCAAAGTGTATTTGTTCTTATTGGACGAAGATTATCCTTGATCCTCAAACTTCTCTTAATGTCTATTATGTGTAGATTGTCATCCTCAGTAATCTTTTATTCATTCTCCTTGTTTTTGTTTGGTCGGGTACATGGTATCCTCTTCTTAGTCTAATGGTTGGCCATCTGATCTACATCTACTAGGTACACTCCGATCGTTGACCATTTAATCCATTGGGTATAATATCCTTTTGTAGGATAAATTAGACAATACCCTCTACATTCAACATTAATTCTCAATAACTAATATTTAATATACATTAATATTGCATTTAATCTTTATCATATGAATCATTATCTCCTATATTTAATTAAAATATGAAAATTTATAAAGAAAATAAAAGAAGACTCCCTCATGCAATTTGGGATCCTCATTTTGGTCAACCAGCTATAGAAGCTTTTACTTTAGGGGGTGCTCTAGGCTTTGTTAATATAGCCTATTCTGGTGTTTATCAGTGGTGGTATATAATCGGTTTACGTACTAATGGGGATCTTTATACTGAAGCTATTTTTCTATTAATACTTTCTATTATATCTTTAATAGCAGGTTGGTTACAACCAAAATGGAAACCAAGTCTTTAGTGGTTTAAAAATGTTGAATCCCGCCTCAATCATCATTTGTCAGGACTATTCGGAGTAAGTTCCTTGGCTTGGATAAGGCATTTAGTTCATGTTGCAGTTTTGGGATCCGGGGGAGATGGAATAATTTATTAGATCTTTGGCCACACCTCGAGGGATTAGATCCATTTTTTACATGTCAGGAAAATCTTTATACTCAAAACCCAGATTCCAATAATCATATATTTGGTACTCCTCAAGGAGCAAAAACTGCTATGCTAACACTTCTCAATTATTAATTTATCCGCAAACTCAAAGTTTATGGTTAACTGATATTGCATTATATCAATAATTATTAAGGAGGGATATTATTTATGGAACATAAACTCAATCTATATCAACAAAGAATAACACTTTAATTACAAATCTTAAAATAAGATAATAATTTTGATCCTTATACGAAATTTAATTTTCTTATAAGTCAATGTAAAATTTACACCTACATCTTGATTCCCTACAATTTCATATATATTACATCATGTATATCATAAGTACATTAAGAATTTATTTTATACACATATACATACCATGAGTTTAGAATGTTAAAATGATTCAACCGATTCATTGTAATTTAGTTAAAAAATAAGTTAATTCAATTAGTCTTACTTTTTAGTTGATATAAATATAAAGATAACAATTAAAAGTTAAAGTGTCAATCACTTAAAGCATTCCGACTATTCAAAAATATTAAAAAACATTTCAATCCTTACAAAGAATCTAATTATCAACTTATGTAATTAAAAATAATAAATAATTACAATATATAAATGAAAAAGCAAAATAAAGAATTACTGTTAATAAGTAAACTGAATTTAATTTAATCCATCTAAAACGAATTGACTGTTTTTCAGTGAATTGCATTGACTCGCAAGTTTAACAACTAGAGGAAAAATTAATGAATTAAATAAATTTAAAAATTATTATGTTTTAAAGTTAAAATACTCTATTGTAATTAATAATTAAAATTTGATTTATAAGTGTTATTAATTTATATTATAGTAATATTTATATTTATATTTATATTTATATTAAGATCTAATATTTGAAATTATTTATTATTTTAATTTGTAATTTACAAAAAAAAAAAATCGTCGAAGGAAAGAAAAGTAAATAAATATCAACTTGCTCACCAAATTAATGAGAAAATCCTTATTTTGCCAACTATAATTTTTTTAAGGAAAGTTGCTAACCATGTAATTCCTTATCTGTATATTTTAAGACTTCGATCTATATTTTTTATCCAATAAAATAAACAAATTTAACCTTACTTATGAGAAAATGACGTCCTCATATTTTAAATAGGCAAAAAAAATATGGGTTTGAATTAATTTTATATTTAGTCCAATTTTGAAAGATACATTTTTTAAATTTAGATTTCAAAAAATTATATAAAAATACTTTTCAAACTTTATTACATGTAAATGCTACAATTAAGATAAAAAATCATTCTTCAAAATAAAAACTTTAATTCAAAATTTTTAATTAGCTGAATTTACAATTTTACATTTTTATTACCTGAATTTCATGACTTTTAAATATATTTTTTCAACACCACATGTTACATCTTAAAATCATTAACTAATTAACAACATCTATAGTTTTTGTTTAATGTTTGATGTTTATTGATTAATTAGTTAATATATTTACAAGAGTGGGAATTTGTTTACCCTATACTTCCTTATTTTCATAAGATATTTTAGAAAAGATGTTGTTTAAAAGATAAATCAATCTAAAGTTTTGTCTTGAGTAAGGATGACTAATGCTAAGTATTAATTTATCAATATGATCTTTTTGATGTTTAGATTGATGACTTAAATTAAAATAATTCATAATTGTTAAGTTATTAATAGAAACATATGCATATGCATATATGTTTGTTCTTTTTTCTATTAATGAATAAAATTATTATGATTGTTATATTATAATTATATAATTAAATATAAATAATTTTTATAATTTTTTAAGTAGTTTTTATTTATTTTGTAGTTAACTTTTTAAGAATTAAAATAACAGTAAAGTTAAAAAAAAAATATCAAATCGAAGAAATAGTTACATTTAAACGAACGTTTACTTAAAAATAGAATATTAATAAAACAATTAATTTAATTTTAAAATAAAAAATAATATTAATAAATTAATTATTTTAATTTAAAAATAAAATTGAAAAAATAAATATGAACATAAAAGAGAATATTCTTTTTTATGTGTATATAGATATTGATTATAATAAAAATAATTAATTAAACAAAATTAAATATTTGTTGAAGTATTTTTGTTTTCCTAAAGGTTAAATACGTCTATAATCATCTTAAAATTAGAAATATTTTAAATTTAAAATTTTCTCTGTCATTGTAGAATGACGATAACGACTATTCCCTCTATATAATAAACAAGGCATTTAAGGTTGTCTCCCCTAAACAAGAAAAAAATTTAATTATTTAATTCTCAATCCAATTTTACTCACTTTATACATAGTCTACTCTTTTCATTTTTGTATATATTGATTAAATTAAATTGAACTCATAATATTTAAGAAGCAACTTGATATAGGCTTCTTACTCTCTGTAATTATTTTCTTAATTATCGAATTATACTACATTAATAGTCATTTTACAAATTATACATTTATTTTTTTAAATTGAAAGATAATTCAATTACTTTTTCTTAATGTAATCAATAAATGAACTGCATGTTATATTTATTCATTATTAAGTGATTTCTTCTTTTACTTCTTCAATTGCATTTACTACAAGCATTCTCTTAATTATTTTAATTACCAAATTATTATTACACGTGACAATCAAGTTGGTAAACTCAAATATTGTTAGCGATTTTTTGTCACAAATTTCACAATTTGATTTATTTGTGAAAGTATCAAATTGTAATATTTGTTGAAAATATCACTGATAAATTATAAGATATTTTTGTCGATAACTTATCATTATAATTATCGAGGAAAAAAATTAATATCGTCTATCGATAAATTACAATTCATATTATCAATGAATGTTTTCTTCAATAACTTAACATTACAAGTACTAGTAGTCTCAATTTGTTGGTAAATTTGTCAGCAATTTGGGCGACAATTTTATCGTTCAATTTGATGAAGTTTTTTATATATTAAAGGGAGATGGGTAAGAAGAAGAGGAGAAGAAAAATAAGATAAGTGGAGGAGAAGGTGGTGTGACATGGGGATGACTATATGTGAAGCGATGGTGGCTTGATGGTGACATGAAGGCACGACGATGACATGGTGGTGGTTGTTGGAGATAGAAAATGAGGTGGAGGAAGAGGAAGACAAATTGGAATGAGAGAAGAAGGAGTTGGAGGTGGCAGTGGTGACATTACAGTGACGAGGAGGAAGAAGATGAAGAAATGAAGAAAAAACATAAGAGAGGGAAGGAGGAGACTCATTCGCATATTTTATCAACAGATGTTACTAACGGTCAAAATCTGATAGTAATTGATGTATATTTATCGACGGATTCATGGTCATCAATAATTATCAATCAATTTCTCCAACTGCCATAAAAGTTTACCGACAACCACTTCATTGACGAATTTTTAACCATCATTTGGTTCGTGAACATAATTTTATGACAAATTTACGTTGTTAATAATGGATTATACATGTTAATAATATGCAATTTTCTTGTTTTATTTATCTTTAACTAATAAAGTTTATTTTTTTATTTTCAAAAATAAAATTTTGATAATAATAATGGATTTAATAAAAAAAAATCGGATGCACTGATATTTTAAACCTAATCACATTAAATTATATAGTAACCAATACTTAAATAATATTGGATAAAGAATATATAACGATATTCGATAAAAAAAAACTTATTTAACCATTTTATAATTATCAGTACCTTTGTTTTTCATCGTCATGTATAATTGTATTGTTCCTGGAGAAAAGTCTTTTCATTTATTTTACTATAGTACTTGTAATAATCCAAAAAATTGTGAGAAGCAAAGTGTTTAATTATTATATTGTCTATGCAACATTAATAATTATATGTGAAAGTGAAAATGTCCTTCTTGGTTAGTTAAATATTTTCACCATTATCATATACTTAATGCTAAATGTTATGATGACAAAAGATATTTACATGATAAAATGAATTAAAAGTTATATATATATATATATATATATATATATATATATATATATATATATATATATATATATATATATCATAAAAGAGTGTTCTTCTTCGTCACTCAAATATTCTCATCAATATCATAAATTTTTTGTTTGAATAAAATGAATTTTGACTTTAAAATAATTTAAAAAGTTAAACATGTTTTAGTCTTTTAAAATTTAGTAAAAATTAAAATTATTTTATTTTCAAAATTTTGACTCAATTTAGTGTCTCAATTTTAAAAATGTGTGGATTTATCTTTTTAACCAATCCTTGTCAAGTTTATTTAATATTTTAAATGTGTTTCATGATACATTTGAGTTGTTTACACCATTTGATACATTTCTGCTTTAATGGTAGTCGATCGAGAACTGCGTTTGAAATATCAAATAAACTTAGTAAAATTTTGTTAAAAGAAAAATTTTGTTGAGAAAAACTAAATTTACACATTTCTAAAGTCGAGTCACTAAATTTGACCAAGATTTTGAAGAGAGAATGCTAATTCCAATTTGCATTGAAAGTGAAAGAACAAAAAATTTATATTGAAAAAAATATTAATACTAGTATATCAGAAATTAAATATTAACTATTTTGAGATAAACTATAAATATTACTTATTTTTTACGGTAAAAAGATTATAATAAAAGAATAATTATAAAAATAAAACCGTTTATGTTATCAAAATTTACATTAAAATTGTACAAAATTGTATATGTAACTATACAGTTATCTGTAGTTATTTTTTATAATGTTATAATTATATGATAAAAAACACGTAATTTTTAAATAAAATACAAATTAGTTATTAAATATTTTAATTTTTATTAACAATTACATAACAATAGGAACTAAAAATTTATTAAGAAGATAAAGATAAAAAAAAGAAAAAGAAAAAGAAAATTGTATAAAAATTAGTTAATAAATCTAATCTTACTATTAATTGTTATAGATAAATTAAATAAAAGTTGGATTGGAGGTTATTTTAGAGAAAAAAATAAATAAAAAACTATCTGGATAAGCATTAGGGTCTAGATAATAAAGAAATTAAATAAAATTATTGTTTTCAGTATAAATATTAGTTTTTTTAAAGGGAAGAAAGGTAGATAGAAAGAAAAAAATGCTTAGGTTCTGACAAAACAGTTGAGACGGTGGAAGAAAAAAGTTCGGATAAAATCAAGAATTCAATCTGAAGTTGAAAACAACGGTTGTGAAACAACATTAAAAGCGTTATGTTTTGGGTTAAGAAATGGAAAACAACGGTAAGGCGTTTTAATGCTCTGTCGCTGCTTTTTGCTTTGGTAGTCGGGGCCTTTAAATGCCATTTTCAGAGTCTCTTAAACACTCTCCCCACACATTCTACTATAAAACCCTCCTTCGATCGAACGATTTCATCGAACAAACATAATTACTTTTCTATGATGTAGCTATTGTGCTATTGTCTCGGCTCATTCAAACCTTAAATTTTTTTTTTTATTTTGAGGTTTTGATTGAGCCGTGCCAATATCTCAATGCTATTTCATCTTTTCTTGTCTGGTACAAGGTCAAACACAAATACGGAGGTAGTTAACTCCCTTTCGCTGCTTTCAATTCTTTGTTTGTTACATGTGAATCCGCTACATATCAATGTTGGCTTAATAGACAGAGAAAAATTCATTTTATAGTGGAAAAGTATTTGTTTAAATGATCACTACCATTTCTTTTGCTAATTTTACATTTTGTTTACGATAATGTATTGTTACGATAATGTATTGTTACGGAGGGAGTAACTTTTTGTCATTTGTATTTTTTTTTGTTTTCTGTGTTTTGTATTGTACTGTTTTTCTTATTTTTTCATTCCTGGTTCTTAACCGTAACCAGCTTCAAAAGGCTTTTTTTTTCTTCAGATTTTTATAAATTTGTTGTTGTTGGATACTGTGATCCTCTCATTATATTGACGCAACTCCACATCAAACTGGTTTAAAAAATTTATTTTTATTACATTTCAACTATTATATGTCAATCTAGATTTATTTTATAGAAGCTAAAAACAAACTGATGAATGGACAAAAGAGTTTTTTATTTTAATTAATGTTATCCTTATTAAAATTTTTATAATTTTGGTTGTTTATTATTTGTTTTATTGAAAGTAATTAATATTATATTAAAAGATAACATAGTTATTTCACTTCTCGACGTTTATGTTTTTAAAACATTAAATATTTCTGTGTTTAATTTTTGTTATTTATTGTATCATTTTATTGAAAGTATAAATAGATAAAAGTAATTAATATTACATTAAAAGCTAACATATTTATTTCACTTTTCGACGTTTATGCTTTTAAAACATTAAATGTTTTTGTGTTAATTTTTGTTATTTATTATCTCATTTTATTGAAAGTATAAATGGATAAAAGTAATTAATATTATATTAAAAGCTACAATATAACTTATTTCACTTCTCAATGTTTCTAAAACATTTAATGCATTAATTTATTTTTTCATTTAAAATTCAATTTATGATGTTAGCAATGGAGGGTTTAACATAAATGTAATTTTTTTACTCATATTACGATGTTACATTTATGTATCATAAATAGTGATATTTTTTCTTTTATAAAAGAGAAAAAGGTGGGACTAATCTATATATATACACGTACGGGTGTATTTTAACAAATATTTCACTGTGTTGTGTATTTTCTTTCAACTGTACACCTATAATGAAAAAAACAAAAAATCACATAAATTTTATTGAAAGAGAATTACTTTATCCGCAGAACTTTTTTTAGCTAATATTATAACGGTGTTATAGAATAATACAAGTTGTTTCTGAATATCTTTATAACATTTCACTATTCATGATTAAAGTGTATTGTATTTTATATTTGAGAATGAACATTTGTGTACAGGATAATTGTTTTGAGATCGGATGGATATTATTTGTAACTGATTTACACTGTACTTTTTATATTTTAAAATAATTTTTTGGTAAAAAAAGTATATATTTATATTCTATAATAAACTCAATATGTATTTTTTTTAAATTGTATTTACTTTTACTTTGTATTATTATCTTTGGTAGTTGTTACAATAACTGTTATTTCTATTTTTTTTTTCATGAAATTTTATTTGTATTAATTTTTTATTTTTTCTGAATATAATAATGTTATTTTTTCTTTGGTGTGATTCGTGTTATCTTTGCAATATTATTCATTAATTATTTTATATTATGTTTTTATATTTTAGGTAGAATATATATTGTTTAATTATATTCTATAAATCAATTCAAATATCAATGATATAAATATATTTTGATGTTCGAGAAATATAAATGAAATTCTAAAATTAAATGCACAGTAAGTTTGGATTTTAGATTGTTTATCATAAAAAAAGTGTGTGAAAACTTTTATGAGGTGAAAGAAGAACCGTGCTTCATTGATTTTAGTATAGTTGCAGAGTCTATGCAGATTATTAATTTCTTTTTTAGTTTTTTCTTTTAAGTTAAGATGATGGACAATGCCATATACGGAAAATGCAAGGTGTTTGTCAAAGTTTTTAATATAAATTGACTAACCCGGTAGATGTAATTGAAACAATTAAAAAGAATTCAAATTATACATGTAAATTAATGGATATTTGTAATAGCTAAAACTAATCCTAATTAGATATTAATCGTTCTTAACTGTTTTAAGAGTTATAAATTATATATTATAAAATGTCATAATATTTAGGATTTAGATAAATTGGAATTATTGAATGATTGAATTGTTAAATTATTGAATTGCGTTATGTAGATAGTAATGGTCAGTTTATCAACTTTCTTGGTGTTAATCAGAACAAGACTATAGTTCTGGGTCTAAGTTGTTTCTTCATCGACTTCATTCTTCTTTTTGTACCTCCATAGTTTGATGTGGACCAGAGGTGTAGGCCCAATTGAACCCAACACAATTTTTGTACTTGTTCTAAATTATATGTAAAAAAATCCCACCAATAAAAAAAATTAAACAAAAAAAATTACTATTGAAGAGATCAAATCATATATTAATAATTATAATAAGGCCATATATGAAAAGATTTTCTATAATAATATATATTAAAAAAATGAGGGGTGATCCTAGTAGTGGACATTAGTTGTTGGTGTTGAAATTGTTGGTTGGTGAGACTAGGATCCAAATGGACATTCACATGATACATGCCTTTCAATTAATAAAGTTTCTGCTCCAATATTGTAGTAGAAGGATATTGCTGAAGGACCTTTGCGATAAGATCACAGTCACGAAAATGATAAAAAAATGAAAGATCACGATCACGTTATCTTTTCTTTTTGAACCACATATTGTAGAAAAATAATTTATTTTTATAGTACCTATTGGGTGTAAATAGTATGCATGCACTTATTGGGTTTAAATATAAAACTCCCATAATACCTATTATTGGGTTTAAATAGTATGTATGTACTTATTGTTATCGTGACAAGAGAGAAAATCTTAAGTTTATATTAATACATTTGCAATGTGATAAGTGTGAGGATAATTAGCGAATAAATAACTCTGAAAAATGTTTGTTGGTGGCAGATTAATAAAATGGGGTCAAACGAAAACACGAAGTGAACGCACTTTAAAATATAGATAATAATATACTTAATTAATTCTTAGATTTTTTATAAATTTAAGTGTTTTTTAAATTTTATTACTTTTTTTTATTAGATAAATATTTAAAAGTTATATATTTTTTAATTAAGTTTTTACTTTTTTATTTTTTAATTAATTGATGTGATTACTTTCTTTAATTTGTGAATACAAATAAATAAGATGATAGAATGACATGTAATAGTTATATCACTTGAAAAAATAAATGAAAAAATTAATTAAAAAGTGTATTTTTCTTTTAATACTCAATAGAATTTTAACAAAAACTATTTTAAAATATATTTAATTAAGTTTTAAGCATTTTATGTTAAATTCAAGTTTTTCTCATTAAGTCCTTAATAAATATTTTGATCTATTTAACACTCAATTTTTATATTTTTAAGTTGTGTCCCTTTTATCTTTTTCTGTTAACCAATTGAAAGACGTTAATATTATTGTATCTCATCATTAAGATATTAATTGAAAGACGTTAATTAATAGTTGTGTAGAAATTTTCAGCTCCTCATTAAGATATATACAGAAAAACTCTCAAAATTCGTAAAATTAAAAATACCAAAAAACAAAATTGAGTAATTTGAATCCTAATGTAAATTCAACAAGCAAAATAAAAATCATAGAATTGAACTACAATCCCAAGAAAATGGGTGTACTGTATAAGGATAAATATTGGTAGACATAGACAATATGAGATTCAATAAATGTAATATGTTAACACCTTCAACAAAAGGACTATAGAATAGAAGAAAGTAATGAGATATGAGAGAAGTCACAAAGAGATATAAGTATAAAACGTAATCATAATTAATTATAAAAACCTACTAACCATAAATGAGGATAAATATTGGTAGACATAGACAATATGAGATTCAATAAATGTAATATGTCAATACCCTCAACAAAGGACTATATAATAGAATAAAGTAATGAGATATGAGAGAAGTCACAAAGAGATATAAATATAAAACATAATCATAATTAATTATAAAAGAATAAAAATGACTAATAATTATCTTATTTATAAACAAAATTATAATTCAATATTATTACTATATTTTTTCTTAAACATAATTTTATAATTAATTTAAAAAATAAATAATAATACTATTTTTTTTAAGCTTTATTTTGTTGGAAACCTTATTCGGTTTACTTTTGAGCCGGTGCTTATGAAATGCTTGAAACTTAAACTAATTTCTAACCATTTTTTAAAATTTTGATTTCAGTACAATTATAATAAAAAACTGGTTCAGAATTATAAATTTTAATCGATTATCAAAATTTCGTTTCAATTCTATTGTGTAGAGATATTCTGACCTTCCCCTCCCTCCCCATCTGCATTATTTTTTGTTCCACCTTTGATGGCTTCATAGTTTTTCAGTTAAAAACTATTGTTGCCAACCCTGTAATTTGCTCAGCATGCATGCATGCAGACAGAGCTGACTTTTATTTTCAATGTTTTTTCCCCATTTCTACACCTGAATTTGGCTCCTACCATGTGTGTAGAGTCATTTTTGACCATGTCAAACCTACCCTCTCTCTATATACACTCAAATTCTCACCAACAAAATTTTCAATATTCTTCTACTGCACCAAACATGCCCCATGCATAACAATGATGATAGCTACAAATGTTTCAAACCTAATTTTCTGTCCTTTTTCAATTAAATACAAATTATCAGCCATCGCTCAATACAAATGAAATGTTGCTGCAAGTAAAAAACTTGTTTAACAACCATTTGAAAGTCGTATAAAAGTAAAATAATTATATATATATAAAAAAAAGAATAGTAAAATAATAAGGGTTAAATATGTTTTTAGTCTCTCAAGTTAGTGAAATTTAGAATTAGTCCATTCTCAAAACTTTCGACCAATTTAGTCATTCATCTCTAAAAATGCGTGAATTTAGTCCTTTTAATCAAATTTTGTTAAATTTATCTGACGTTTCAAGCCCATTTCATGATAGTATTTGAATTGTTTATACCATTTAACACATTTTCACTTTAATGTTAACTCAAATATTATCATAAGATGTGTTTAAAATATTAAATAAATTTGTCAAAATTCGATAAGAAAGACTAAATCTACACATTTCTAAAGATAAATGACTAAATTAATATAAAATTTAGAAAAAAAATTGATTCCAAAATTCACTTAATGAAAATTTTTTTTTAACCCAAATAATAATTCATTTCGGAAGTGGACTTTCCTTCTAGAAGAAGCATGGTAAGAAAAGAAGTTTTCTTTGAAGTGTTTTTTCTGATCAAGGAATGAATGTAAAGTATGTTCATTTCAAAGCTTCGAAAAGTTATTCTTAGATTTTTTTATATCAGCAGTTATTCTTAGACAGGTGAATTATGTGATTTGACAATGTCTTTTACAGATATATTTTATTCTTCAGGGAGCATTTTGTTAGTGTGCTATGAAGTTTAATCTCACTGTAAAGTTATAATAAAGGTTAGTTTAAGGTCTAAAATAGAAAATATTTCAGATGTAATAACCCTAACAACATAAGAAAGTTGTGGTGGTTGGAAAACATATAAGGTAATGTACATAAGCAAAACATTATCTTCAATTATTTAAATTTTTTAACTTTTTTTCCAGAAGTGCTAAACTCTAATATTACTAAAAATGTTTATTAATTAGTTTACCTATAAAAAGCATTGCTAATTGTCACCTTCTCGATTTCATTCCAAAAACATCCTTTCCGATTTTATTTTTCAGGAATATATAGTAACTTCTTGGTATATATTTGATTATTTTAATAAATTTATGATTTATGTTTTTTTAAAGAAAATTATCCAGATAAAAAACACTTAAATTAAAAGAAAAATCCCTCCGAGAAAGGTACATTACATCAGATTCCTAACCTCTTGTTATTTAATTTTGTTTGCTTTTATTCTTCCCATTATACAGATCGTGCTCTCTCAACGACCCTAAGCTAATAGTAGTGCAATAAAAAAAAGAAGCTTCTATGGTTTGGTAGGCCCAGAATTTTTAATCCGAGAGGATAAGGATTAAGGATTACAAAAAAAGCCCATATTCCCGAATAAACCATAGACAGAGTCCCTGTGGGCCCATTATTTTATTTTTTAATTTACTTATTTTTCACCCCATTTTATAAATTTGATTGTGTTTATTATTATTTTATTTAGTCCACAATAAAAGAGAAAAAAAAGCATCTTGATTTATTCGGAGAGGAGATGCGGGAAAGAAATATTTAATTATCCAATGAGCAAAGTTTCAATTTGCTGTGTGTGCCCACTTTGGGCGGAATGCGGGGCCCACTCTGACGTGGATAGCTGGGAACAAACACTCAGCGCCGAAGCAAAAACACTCATTAGTACCTGGAAAGAGAACCCAACAAGATTAAAATAAAAGAGACTCAAAAAGAGTTTTCCGTCAACTGAATCTCCATCGTCTTTCCCCTTCCCTTCCCTTTCTCGCGTTTTCCTTCTCCGCTTCTTCTTCGATTCACGATCCCCTTTCTCTCTCTCTCTCTCTCTCTCTCTCGGTTATTCTTCTTCTTCTTCTTCTTCTTATTCTTGTTCTTGTTGTTGAGTGTTTGTGTGTGGTGTTGATCGCGTGTGTTCATGGTGATCGAGCATGACATTGAGAGCTGCGGGAGCAGAGCGGTGCAGTTGTCGCATGCTAACCACCCTCGACACCACCGCCAGAAACTGGAGGTGTACAATGAGGTGTTGCGGCGGATTCAGGATTCCGATTGCGAGGAGGCGCACGTTCCCGGCTTCGATGATCAGCTATGGCTACACTTCAATCGACTTCCTGCTAGGTCTTTCACGCTGTTTCCTTATTAATTAACTAACTAGCTAATTGACTTCTGTTCTCACGTTCTCCTCTATATTTGATTTTTTTTTCTTTTGTAAAGCGGTGAAAATGATTGGTAGGGGAATTTGTGGCCAGTGATTTTGCATATTCCTGATTGCTTGTGTTTTTTTAACTGATTCATGCAATTCGAGTGTTTTTCGTGTTATTTTGATTTCTGATGAGATTTGAGAAAAACAAAATGAAGAAAGAAGAAGATAGCTGAGTGATTTTTTTTTGTTTTTTTTTTTTTTACTTTACTTTTGTAAGTGGATTTGCCAGAGTGGTTTTTGTCCGAGTCTCCTGGTTGGTCACTCTGATTGCTACTACATAGGTACGCGTTGGATGTAAATGTTGAGAGGGCAGAAGATGTTTTGGCTCATAAAAGATTGCTCAAGTTGGCGGAGGATCCCGCATCTCGACCTGCATTTCAAGTTCGGTTAGTACAGGTAATTAAAACACATTTCATAAAGGCTATTGAAGTTCTTTACTCTGTATTTTCACTAGTTTTTACTAAGGCTAGATGTTTTCTCATCTAACGGAGAATTCAGTTTTTTAAACGTTGTGGAGGATACATCATGGAATTGTATGTTCCTTGACTGCATTGTTAGCTGGTAGCAAATTTGGAACTATGTTATATCATTTACTTTATGAGCTTTGAATCCAAGTACAGAGACGTCCTACATACAAATTAGTTTATAACAGTTTCGTCCTTAATGCAGGTATATCCTTTTGGTGGTGCAAATTATACTGATTCCACACATTCAGATCCTTCTGAAATAGAGGATGCACAGAGTTCTCTTAACTATTCTTTAAAGCAGGGGTACGGGTTGTGTGATTTTGTTATCGGTTTTATTTCCATCCCTGCTGTTGCTCAATAAGTGCAGTCCTTTCTTATTATCTATGCACTTGTTTTTATGTTTTCGTTTGTGCCAATTATTTATTTTTTTATTGTCATTTCTTTGTCTCTCTCTTGGGCAAAACAGAATTCATCCACCACCCACATTTGGTTCATCCTCTAATCTTGAAGCTCTTGCTCTTCAAACAACCAAAAATAACATTGAAGATGGGGGAAGTGCTATGAGTGTAACACCATATTTTCACAGGTAATGGATTGCTCACTTCAGCTTTAGTTAGTATCGCTAAAATTTGTCTTATGTTGATAAAGTAGAAACATGTATTATATGATAAGTTTGATATATAGGCTAAGGTAAAATCTCACACTTTGAAGATAATATTTTCGAAGTGCAAGTCTCTTGGTTTATTATTTTTGTCCAACTTTTTAGAGAGAGAGATGTTGCAGAATATTTAACTTTCGTATCATGCATTTTCATCTTTTCATGAATACGTGATAAGCACTGACGTATGTACAGAAAGAATAAATTGTAGAATCAGTCATTAGGTATGTGTTGTTTAGGGTATTGCCAAGGTTGTGAATGCCAACACTCTCGATTACACACTCTCCATATTGAGTTTCTCTAGGGATAGCATGTTGTTTCCATTAGGTTATAGCAGTTAATAAATGTACTAATGTTTTAAAGTTTAACTAGAACTAATCTTTTACTTACTAATTTTAGGCCCATGCACGAGATTACCTTTTCAACAGTTGACAAGCCTAAACTCCTTAGTCAGGTGGTTAATTCTGACTTTATTTTAAAAGTGTTTTTATGCTTTTGTAAACGGTTCTTTAAAATTACTCTGTTATTTTATTTCATACAATCCTTGTTATGTTTTCTTTTCTACTGTATTATTCAGCTTTTGACATGATAGCAAGGAATGTGTCTTGCATTTCTGGGCCGTCAATTGGGTTAGGGAACTTATTGCAACGTAATTCTATGCAGGAGATAGTTATGACTGTAGTTTCTTTTGTATTGATTATGGGCAAATGGTCTGCCAATTGCTGTCAAACTAAAATTATATGTTAAGAGTTTTCATCATAAAGTACTACAAGTTTTAACTTTGCCCAAATATTCTTTTTTCACGCAGTTTAGATTGAGAATTTATGAAGGTACAACTGTAAAAAGCTAAGAAAATCATTCCGCACATCATAATCTTTTCAATTGTCATCTCTTTAACATTTTCTCTTACAAATCTTTGGAGTTCTTAAGCAAGTTTAATTATCAATGTAAAAAGTTTTTCATTGACATCTAATGATATGATTTATCACATCATTAGATGAATTTGACAGTGGTAACGCTTGCGTGAGGTGTCAAATTCATTGCACGATTTAACAGGGTTATTGGATGTCAATGTAATTTTTTTCACATGAAGAGTGGATGAAAATTAAGTTCTTCATTTGTAAGATAGAATATAACAAATGTATTTAATATCATGGCTGTCTGTCAACCTTTACTTGCGTTTCAGTTAACATCAATACTTGGTGAGATGGGACTGAATATTCAAGAAGCTCATGCATTCTCCACTACTGATGGATTTTCTCTGGATGTCTTTGTTGTTGAGGGATGGCCCAATGAGGTAGGATGAAAGTAGCCGAATAATGATCCCATAAAACTACTAGCAAGTATTTTGGGAAATAGAAAGATTTTATGCATCTCTTGATCATCATCTTGCCATGAGTATTACATTATGCATGTCTTGGTCAGCATCTTGCCATGAGTATTTGCACTTTTGATTTTGTAAAAGGATATATAATACCTTTAACTTTTCGTCTCTTTGTGTTATGTTTACCTTTTCATTTCAGTAGATAATGTGTTATTACATCTGTTGTCTGTGACATTTCTAACAAACTTGTTTTACAGATATAAACTGATAATAAATATGGTGGTTTTTGACAAATTAAGAACATTGTGGGGTATGTTATTGAGTATATGTCATTAATTTTTTTCCTTTATTAACAAACAGTTTATGCAAACGATATCTTCAGCCAACAAAATGTGAAACTTTCCAATTTAAACAATTTTGGAGGATGAAGAATTATTTTAAATCATAGCTAATGAAGAAAATTTCTCTTCCTCTATTAAAAAGAGAAACATGAAGAGAGGGAGAAAGAGGGTTGGTCAGGAGAGGTATGCTGCTACCTGATGTCCCTCCTAATAATAGCCAAAGCATGATTGCTGCTGTTGGTGTTGGAGCCAAATTACAAGGCACCTGTTAAGTAGAACAGGGAAGGAGGATTTCATTTCATCTTTGACCGATAGATAAAAATGGAGCATGGTTCAATTATAAGGAATATTATTGCTGCCATTATTTTTTGGATCTTCTGGTGCGTTGTGGCCCATTTTAAATCTCTGTTTCAATTGTTCTTGATAAAATCAACATAGAAAAAGATACTTATACCTCAAACATTCACTGAGTTTCACTTGCTAACAGGTACATACCTAGTAGAGGTGCTATGTCAAAATGATGTATAAGATGGCCTAGAGTATCAGTACAAATATACCTAGACATGCTGTATAAATTACAGTTTCTTGTTTTAACTCTTGTGAAAGACTCGCCCCACAGTTTTTTTAATCATAGATAACTATTTATATGATATTTCTTCTGTTAATGTCATCCATGTGTTCGCAATGCATTGGCTGGTTAAAAAGTCTTAGTAGCTGTGTCTCTTGTACAAAATTTGAGACTTCCTGTTTCAAGTTCTAATTAAATTTATTTCAAAACTAATATAGGCACATTCTGCACAAGCTTCCTTAATGATCATGCAGTTGACTTCCACAACATAATGGAATTGTTATAGCAATAAAATTTTAAAGGAAGATTTGGGGACTCCTTTTGTGTACATCCAAATTGAGGAATAACATTTTGTTGAGTTGTCTTTTTATCTGCAAGCTTTTCTCTTTTTCACTTCTTTTTGTTTACTAATGTAACGGCTCCTTGCAAGAGAGCTGAGCCGTCATGTAATTTATCAGGATTTTGCCTCTCTTACCTTTCTATACATTGATTGTTTTACTTGCAGTTCTTACATGTCCATGAATTCTCTATTTTTATCTAATATTTAATTATTTGCTTTTTCAATTATGTTTTCTATATCCAAACTTATTGAATCTATTGTATATATGTTTTGGCCATTAGGAAACTGAGGAGCTGAAAGGTGTGTTAGAAAAGGAAATTTACAAGGTTAAGGTATATTCTCCTTTTTTATTTTTTCTGTTAGAGATGTAATATAACAACCATTCACGAGTTTTCACTTAACACCTTAATATTTGGGATTGAGAGCTCATGACAATTTCAAAATACTGGGTGCTATATATTTTTGGAAATATCTTAATTTTTTATAGTTGCCATGAACTTTTGATAAAATGACATGTTCATGATTAAGCAGGGAAGATGAGATTATTATTGTTTGAATTTTATTAGAAAGGATTGACATTAATTTGAAGTTTGAACTACATTTGAGTAATGGGAACGTCTGTTAAAATAATTTGTTCTTTACATACATGCACTTCATATAGACAACTGTAATTCATTTCTCCTTTTGTTAAATACTTAATGATATAAACTTTCTTTGATTTGCAGGAGCAGAATATGTCAAATCAGGGCATACATTGTGCTGCCAATGATCATTACCAGCCAAGGATAGAGCAATCCCCTCACTGCATTCAAATACCAACGGATGGAGCTGATGTCTGGGAACTTGATACCAACCAGCTGAAATATGAAAACAAAGTTGGCTCTGGGTCATTTGGTGACTTGTAAGTTATTTTTGCTTGATTATATTTGAACTCAACTAATCCTTGTAGCTGAGGTTTCTCTCTGCATTTCTTTGATATTCCTTAGGTACAGAGGTACATATTGCAGTCAAGATGTTGCTATCAAAGTTCTCAAGCCTGAGCGCATAAGTACAGATATGCTGAAGGAGTTTGCACAAGAAGTTTATATCATGAGGTTTGTTTGCATGATTGATTGTAGTCGTGGAGATTATATTTACCATTACTGAGATATTTATTTCTCATGCTTTCCTGCCTTGTGCTGTAGCTTCCACTTGCTTGTTTATATTCATTTTGTTGCACAACCTAACTACAACAGAGGAATGGAAGTGATGGAGGAATCAATGTTCTTTGATATATTATGCTATTAGTTTCTTATTTTCTATTTAGGATCATGCCTTTAATACTATTCCTGTAAAATATGAACTGTTCCGGCATTATACGTATGGCTAGATCTTTAATGTCTTATTTTTATTTCAGTTTCAAAATCAACAACCCCGGGTAGCTTGATTCACATGCACAGATGTAAAGTTGTGCTACCAATAGTGCTGTTTGATTAAAGTGAAGCATGCTGTAATTTATTTTGTTTCTTAAAGTACTAACATTTCTGTTACATGATTTCAATTCCATGAAATTGGCATCATAGATAGACTGTCAAAATGCATGTATCAAAAGTTCATGAACTTTGACTGAATTACAGTTATGGCATTAACTTCCTTATTTGTCTGACTTAGACCATTCTGGAAAGAATTATATTAACTAAAAATAATATCTCAATTTCAGATATTCACTACATCAAATGCTTCTGAAAACATCTAATAATATTTTAATCCTGACAACTTCACTTGTTTGTGAATCTGTCTTTTTATCCTAGGAAGTGAGTATTAGTGGTTGGTGTGTGGTATCTTTGTAGTCCCGAGTAATCATTTTTCCTTTACTAACTACGATATATCTTGGTTGCAGGAAGATTCGACACAAGAATGTTGTTCAGTTCATCGGCGCATGTACCAGGCCCCCGAATCTTTGTATTGTTACGGGTAAATAGGAAAGAATCCTGAGAATTTATGATGTTGCATGATTCTATTTCAAGAAGTTTGTTTGTTTAGAGGGTGTGCTTTGGTTTAATGATAATGTTACTGCTTTGTGGTGATCATCAATTTTAGTTGTGGAAACAACCTCTCTGCTTATGGCAGAGGCTGCATACATTTCGACCCTCCCCACATCCCTTAATGCTGGAAGCATTGTGCACATGCCTTCCTTTCATATTCATATTGCTGCTTTATTTTTTACTTTATCTAGTTTTAGAATTGGTATAATATCTGTGCTTACCTATGTATGCTTTATCTAGGAATTGTAAGATGGTTTGGGTGCCTTTTTCAGTCCACTGGTAATGCAATTTTAATGCTTATGTGCTCATGTTTATGACTTTATCAGAGTTTATGTCTAGGGGAAGCTTATATGACTTTCTGCACAAACAAAGAGGTGTATTTAAGCTTCCATCTTTGCTAAAAGTAGCAATTGATGTTTCCAAGGGAATGAACTATTTGCACCAAAATAATATAATTCACAGGGACCTCAAGACTGCCAATCTTCTGATGGATGAAAATGAAGTAAGAGGATTCCATGAATATTGAATGCACGCATTGATACTGTCTGTTGCATTTTCAGTGTTATTATGGTCCATGTTTCTATGTTCTCTGCATAATATTTTGGTTTTGTAATATAATTTCTGTACTTTTATGTTCTCTATTACCAAATATCATCATACTAATCTTTTGTGTTGTGACAAAACAAAAAGAGATTTGTTTACGTATTGGAGTACGCTTTACTGAATAAAGAACAGCTATAATCATTGATTAAAAAATCAATGGTTGAAATTGTGATAAAATACATGCACATATCTCAATCAACGTTTTCCAAATGAACAAATATAACTGCACTTTAACCCATCACTTGGAGGAGTCAAATGCTTGAATCTAAAAGGCTACTAGCCTTGTGGGTATCTGTCCCCTTTCTTCTTCATACTAGTATTTGGTCCTATATTTATCAATGAATGAAAATTGTTTGTCATCTTGACTCACAATAATCACCATAGTCTATTATTTGTAGATTAAGTTTAAGATGGGTAACTTTGTGATGCTGGGCTCTTGTTAGAATACAGTAACATATGAGTTGTGAACACAGACCTGAGATGAAAACATCACTAAAATAGCATGTTGTTCTTCAACAGGTGGTAAAGGTTGCTGATTTTGGGGTTGCTAGAGTGCAAACTCAGTCTGGTGTGATGACAGCTGAAACTGGAACATACCGTTGGATGGCTCCTGAGGTATGAATTTTCTTGGATTTCATGGTACTTTCTGTTTGATTTTTTTATGACATCATTGATCATGGTGAAATACCAATTCAGTATCAGTATTTATTTGTTGTTGCTAGGCATTTATGTTCTGCCTGCTTGAAAAGTGAGAAATATGGTGGTGGGCAGGGAAGAAAAAGATGTTATTTTATTATTTTTATTTTGGGTTGTGTGGTTAGGGCAAGGTGAGCATGAATGTAAGAAAACATCCTAGGTGGAATCTGGCAATCTGGCAAAGTCGACCCACTTGAGTTATTGCTCTTGGTTATGATTGAAATGTCTTTGCCCATAGTGAAGGAGAATTTTAAACTACTAAAAAATATACTCGTTTGGATTCTCTTATATTAGTCATATTGATATTGAATTTATTTGTTGATGTGAATATTGTGTCATATAGATATTAAATTTATTGTATTTGGGCATTGAACTTAGGATTTTATTTCAAAATTTTCTTTTATTTTTGAAATTTCAAACGAAGATTAGAAAAATACATGAAATGGTTGCCTTGTTTTTATTCTTTCTTGACTATTTCCTTACAAAGTATGCAGTGGTTTGATATTTATTCCTCAGTTCCATTCTTGTTTTCATCTTCATAAGTGGATGCCTTAATGCTTGGACTATAAGGCATTTACGATTTAGGGCATGTGCTTTGGTTTGCTGATTTCTTTTTTTTTTTAAGAATTCAGCTGTTAATGATACCTTAGATCTCTTTATTAATTTGACTTTTATTTGAAGGTCATTGAACACAAACCATATGACCAGAAGGCAGATGTTTTCAGTTTTGGAATAGCTCTCTGGGAGCTTTTAACTGGAGAAGTGAGTACTTTCATGCCAGACAGTGGGTCTTCTGCATTGTGTTCTGTTCTCTTTTTTTCTCAAATAATCAGTCTTGTACCACTCTTATCTCATTGTATATACTATTTTTGTTAATCAGCTACCCTACTCTTGCTTGACCCCATTACAAGCAGCAGTCGGCGTTGTGCAGAAGGTTTTTATTATTTTTCTTTTGTAAATAATTTCATCGGAAACAATTTCTTGTTTATGCATAATGATTCTATGTGCTTAAATTGCTATTAGGGCCTAAGGCCTACAATTCCAAAAACAACACACCCAAGACTTTCTGAACTGCTACAGCGCTGCTGGCAACAAGATCCGACTCTCAGACCAGATTTCTCTGAAATAATAGAAATTCTTCAGCACATAGCAAAAGAGGTAAAATTAATTCTTAAATTTAAAAACCAACACAGAGTTGGACCTGCTGAGTAATTGGGTTTTATTTTTCTACCAGGTCAATGATCACAAGGATAAATCATCATCCCATGGCTTTCTCTCAGCTCTTAGACGGGTCCATCACTGATATTACACGACAGTATAGCCTTTTTGTCCTGTATAGTAGCCAGACTCTGACCAAATATCTATTCAGTTGGTTGTTTCTACTCTTGAAAGATTCGGTGGTATTGTGCTTGCCTTAAATTTCTTTTAGAATCTTCGTCTTTCTCCAATTTATCTATTCAACTTGTTCACCTAGGATGGATACAAGATTAGTGAAGGTCGAAAATTCCATGTATCATTTACAATTAATTTTTTGCTAATTGTATTCTATGTGTTTTGACTGGGAGTTTTTTCGATGCACTCCCTTGTATCCAAACCCTTGAAGTTGACTCAGAGGCGTTACGTGTTGATACTTGAGATGTACCAACTTTAACTGTAATAAAATCGGCATATGTAATGCAATTTTATTCAAAGGCACGAATTGTCATAATTTTCTTAATGACAATGTATATTTGTATTAAGATTGTGCTTGTCAATCTGGTTAAAGATCTGGCAAACTATTTTATTGGCAGTTTAGTAATTTAAGATTATCGATCAATAATTAAAAAAAATATCGTTGTTCTTTTAAAGGTAGTTATTGTAAAAGTAAATAAAGGTATTTTATATATAACAGTTTGTGATTCGATGATTGTAACAGACTATTTACTCAAGCCATTCTCTCTTCACCCTAAGAAGTCGTGAATTATTTTTCTTCAGACATGTTTCCTTTGCAAATCAAAAGCTTATATTATATGCTTTTTATAGTCTTCTAGCGCTTATGCTACCAAGCATACGCATAACGAACAATTGTTGTCGGTTATGCACCAGATGATTTTCACATCGGAGAAGATAACAAATTTGTTAAATACGATGGCTTATATTATGTTTTAGATGGTTTATACTGTAAGTGAGTGATCAGTTTCTCCTTAATGCTTTGAAATTAGTTTTATTTATTTTTAGCCGATGGAGTGTATATAAGTTTGATTGAATGGAGTGCATGAGTTTTAAATTTTTTTATATGCACTAAATTCCAATGATTACTTTTTTTTTTCTTTTAAATAAATGGATCCTTGAGGAGACAGAATTATGTTCAATTTTCTATGTATCATTTTTCTCAGGTTACTTTTAATAAATGAATTATCAAATTTACTTGACTAAAAGTTTACCAATAATTAATGAAGATTTTTTGCAATTGGAATTGTGTCGATAAAAAGGAAGAAAGAAATAAAAACAGCTAAATGAATAAAAATTGTTCTTATCGGGTCCAATATTACTCGTACAATTCTTCAAGATCTCCTATATTCATTGTAATTATTCGTTCATTTGTTTTTAGTTGCTTGGTCTCCTTCTATTGCGTCGTGCGGTTGAGATACTTGCAAAAGATATCCTCACGTTCAAGTAAATGTTTGATTCCTAATAATGCAATAAATGTAGAGATAAAAAAGTGTCAATTACTTCACTTACGCTCTATTTACAGTGTCTTTAGTGGATTTTTATCTTTTGTGAAGTCTAATTGTGACCAATGATATCATACCCTTGCTGAAAAGGTTAAGTCGTGAATTACATCTTTAATCTTGCTATTCCTTTAATCTTTCGGTTATAATTTCAGTGTTGACAACCCTATCGTTCGATAGAGCAAGCGTTCTTATCTCGAACAACCGTTCTTATCATCGAGATAGTAGTTTATGATCGATCGTCTTGGTATCAACAACACCATCCGATCGACTGCAACAGTGTCCAAAGTATAATGTACATTGACCCCAAACCCAAGTATTGGATGGGAATTCAAACGAGAATTTTTGAAAAAAATTTCACAATTTGAAATGTCGGATTTTTCTTTTCGACCGATTCCTTATGTACAAAAATGAATACAGTAAAAAATGTCTTAATAGAATCGACAAGAATAATAATGATGCAATAGTATACAATAATTCTTCACTTTTTAAATTGTATTTTATAAAAATTATATTGATAAAAAAAAATTATTTAACTAAAATTACCACAATCATAACTCTTTCTTAAAGATAACCTCTTTTTTCATTTTTGTTCTATAAATTCTATTACCCTTCGCAAAAGTTTCAGCATGTCTCTTGATGCGTGTGGGTCAGGAAAACAGCGCTTGGCCGAAAAGAAAAAAATGTTCCGTGCCGTCTTCAAATATGTATCATCATCATTCTCAAATCTGTAGTCCACTAACCAATATTTACGATGTGCACATGGAATGATCCTAAGAAAATTTACCACGTGCTTCTAACTTTCGAAATTATAACTATCGGGTGCTGAAACTGAGAGCCGAATCCTATTATCTTGGATGAATCCAATGTTTTACCCAATACCTGTTCCTTACCATAAAATTTTTCTAACTTGCTAGGAATCATAATAACGTTATCTTTTGGAAAGCAAAAACGAAACTTGTTATCACGTTGTATTAAGTTTTGGCCTCAATTTTTCATCCATAAATATATCATGGTTTGAATTAATTGGAAGTAGTGGAAGACGAACACCACGTCAAGGCACAAGAGTTTCTTTGCAAAGTTCGAAAAATATTAACCTTTTTTTATTGTCTATGTCGACAAATTCACAACCCTCTTTTTCCACATTTACATGAACTTTTCTGGTATCAGATTTCATTTTGTTTTCACTGTGTCAGATTCTCACCGTCTTGGTGTGATATTTCCGCATTTTCATGCATGCGACTCCTCCCAAAACTTATTCTTATATACAGCTGCAGATCCAACAGGAACACTTCATCGTTCTGTTGGAAGTCCATTTTGTGTCCAAGCTGCAAAGCCACCAGCCATGTCTGTGAGTCCTGTGAACCCCTGCAGAATGAAGAAATTTTAGTCACTCACTCTATGTACAATCTTTGAGCTCAATTTTTGCAACATGGTTGTTACCAATCAGAATATTCTTAAGAAAACCGAATGACACAAAAAACCAATATCAAATTTTCCTAAATATGTCTGTCTTTGAAACAAGGTTGTGCTAATCTATAAATATCAATGGTTAAGATCATTTTTGCAGTACAACATTAAATAACAAAATTAACTTCAGAGTAACCTTATTCCATAGTAAATCTAGTTTGTATACAGCTAGACATGAAAGATGCCTTGATGTGGAGAAACAAAAACTTGATTCAGACATTCAGACATTCAAACAAACTAGGATGTTTTTTTTCAAGCTTAAAATTAAGGCGTTGAAGAAAAAAAAAAAGATGCTTACAGCAGCTAGCAAGTCACTCGCAGCCATGATAGATCTTTTACCAAGCTGGCACCCCTGTGAAACCACAAGTCAAAATCTTAATTAAGCTGGAGTGCTAAAACTAACATAGAACTTAATCACTCAACAAGAGTTTTAAGAAGATATGCACTCACAACTATAATTTCATCATCTTTTCTAAAATGTGAGGACACCTCTCTAATGAAGTTGCTGTTCTTCGTCATCCCTGAATACATGAATGGAGAATCTAAATTGAGATCATAGAATATAATAATACAAGAAAAAGAAGAGTTTTTCAGATCATAGGGTAAATTTTTCATAACAAAAATGCTTGCATTTCAAGGATGGACAAAATTGAGTGTGATAACTGACATAATCTTGATATATACTATCAATCGGGTTAAAGCCCTTGAGAACAAACCTTAGCAAGGGGTTAAAAAGTTAATAGAAGAATCCAAATCTAAAGAACAATAAGCTATTGGATCAGGTGGATTTCTTTTCTGAGTTGCATAAAAACTTTTACTCTGTCAGCCAATTAGCAAGTTAATGTCAGTTTGTGATGAAAATACAGTGAAAAAAAATACTTTATATAGCTATTTCGTATATCACTCTTTTTCTTTTTGTATTCAGAACAAAGTTTAGGAATCAACAAAGTAGTTACTACCACTAGTTCACTATCACTTGAGAATAGAAATGGAACCAACCTGATCCAACTCTGAACATATAAGGAATATTAATTGCGCCAGGAACGTGCCCTTCATCAAACTCTTCTGGGGTCCTGCAACAAAACATGAGAAAGAATTGATGAGATTTGGGTTGATTAAACACTATGATTCCGAAAAAGTTCTGTTAGTTGTTGTAATTAATATTCAATCGCTTACCTCACATCTAAATATCGATGACCAGCTAGAAGAAGTTCATACGCTACACGCACAGGCACAGAAGTTGGAACAACAGCCTCCAAATCCCCCTTCAGTGCAACTTCCCTCCTTCAATTACCCAAAAACCACGTTTTTTCATTTGATGAAAAGATCAAATAAAATAAGTGAAACGAAATTTAATAATATTTACATTCTATTTCGTCTTTAGCACGCTATCTGCCAAATATAAACATGATCCTATTTTATTCAATATTGTGCTCATCGGTTTCTTCTATTTATGAGTGAGGTACAAGTGACTCTGCACCTTTTTTCACTCAAAAATATTCAGACCAAAACTTCTCCTTTCCATCCAATAATTCGATTCCACTCACTCAAGTAGAAAAAACAAAACAAAACAAAACACATTTTTTTCGCAGATTAACACTTTGTTTTCACACTTACCGGAAGTTTGGAAACTTGGGTGGAACGTTCACGCTTATCCGTCCCCTGTGAGGATTCAAGGAGTTCAGAACTGAAAACCTGCAACAACACTTTCAAGTTTTAGAAAAAGTACAAAGAAAATAAAATAAAAAAAGAAGAGAAAATTATGACTTTTGGTATGAAAGAATGGAGAAAATATTTCACCTGGTGTGGCATGGATTGCGTGAGAAACGAGGAGGAACACGGAAACAAGCGGCGGAGACATCAAAGGTGGTTGTTGTCGTCGTCGTCGTCATTGTTTTGCAGATACTATTTTGGAATGGAATATGCTACCAAATGCAAAATAAGTGGTTAGCTTTGATATTGATGCAATGCAATGGTTGCCGCTTCCAACCTTCATATTTGAAAGGAAGCTCCAGAACCATTGGCCCCACATCTTTTATATTTATTTTATTAAACATTAACATAATTATTATAATATAATGTTGAAAAACCGATATTTTCTTTTTTGCAAAGTTCAAGAGATCATGAAGAACTTTGGTGTGAAATAAAGTTATTATACGAAAATAGTGTAAAATTTTGTTATAAATAAAATAATGTATCTCTTGAGAATATTAGAGGAGTTAGAATGTCACGTAAAAGAGACAATGACATTCTGTGATAATTTTGTGACGACCAATAATATGCGACCACGTTAACGTTCTCTTCAAGATTCCTCTTTTGTTGTTTTTTGAGGTTAATCCATCTCCACTATTTGGTCTTTGATTTTTCTTCTGGACTTGCTCGTTTTTGTAGGATACTATGCATTACAATATATCTCCATCAGGAGAAAATTTTATGCAGAAATGGATTATTTGGAAGTGATATTGTGAGTGTTCATAATTTGTTGTAGGAGTTGAATATCTGGTGACACGTGTTACGTGAATGTATAATGTATATGAATTATTGATTGTTTTATGTTATGGAAATTTGTGTGGGAAAATATAAATGAGAGTTATTGTTTTGGATAAAATGTTGGGAGATGACACGTAATGTGTGGTATTTTGGATAAAGAAGGAAGTGGTGCTGACCCACCACCAGGACTATGGATAAGTATCCACCTCACAAAGCCCATCGGATTTGGGTGGAGAGATTCTTCTACACGTGGCACCACGTCCTCTACCCACCTTATGGACCTTCTTTGTTGGGCCTACGTATTTTCACACCGACATAAGGCCCGTTACACACTTTAATGGCCTTTCTCCACCTTCATTTTCACCAAAATAAGGCTTTTTTTTTATGTTCCCCGCAATTTCTTTGCGCACCTCCAAAATTTTCAAAATGACTATTCTGCCCTATGTAAAATTGAGTTTTGGATTACATGTTTTGAAAGTTTTCCATAACAAGTTTATTTGATTGAAATTCCTTCAAACATGTTCTAAAAAGAGGATAAGTGAATAATAATTACCGTTGACCATTTTGTTTTGATTCTCTCTTTTGAGATTGTGAAGGAAAGGAATGGTGCGGGAAGTAGCCAGAGACTGTTAAAGCTTCCTGAATGGCTACTACCTTCGCCTTCGCCGCGCCGTCGCTATCCTCATCTTCTCGCGCTTTCGTTCGCCGCGCTCCGATTCCCTACCACCGTTCTCCCAATCACCTCAGGTTGCCGCCTCTCAAATGCTCCTCTTCCGAGCCGGAAACCGCCATGTCTCCCGCCGACTGGACTCACAAGTTGATCGCCAGGGCTGCCGGACTCGGATTCCTCGAAACCTCCTACCTCACTTACCTTAAGCTCACCGGCGGCGACGCCTTTTGTCCCGTCGGCGGTGGCACCTGCTCCGACGTACTCAACAGTGATTACGCAATTGTTTTCGGTATTGTTTTTTAACGTCAAATGCGCCGTAACTACTGAGTTGTAAGTAAGTGCTATTGGAATTTGCGTTATGAACGGTATGGTCGTTTTGCAATTTTCAGGTATTCCTCTTCCGTTGATTGGGATGGCTGCGTATGGCTTGGTTGCTGCGCTAGGTCTTCAATTGGCTTCGAATAAGTTGCGTTTTGGGATTAGCAAATCGACTGCACAAGCAGTGTTGCTTGGAGCCACGACCTCTATGGCAGCTGCTAGTGCGTATTTTTTGTACACTCTAATTACGAGATTCTCTGATTCCTCTTGCTCCTACTGCTTACTTTCGGCTTTCTTGTCCTTCACCTTATTTTTTGTTACACTCAAGGTCCGTTGTGTTAATCTTTTATCAATGTGTTTTTGCTTCTTTCCTGTGTTGTTGCTTGATTGGTACTTTCTCTTTTGGAATTTAAATAATAGGACCTTGGATTACAAGAGGTGTCTAAAACACTGGGCCTACAACTGCTTGTTGCTAGCATAGTTATTCTCACGCTGAACACCTCGTATAACAGTTCTAAGTCTGGATCCTCAAGGTGAATTTATCACTTGCTTAGGATCTTTAGATCACTTCAATTTCTCTATTCCATGTGGTGCATATGTGCAATTTTACTATCATATCAATCAATCCCATTGCCATGTCTAAAGCTTAAAGCAGATGAAAAAGTAATCCCTAATCGTCATTTTCTTCTGCATTTGCTTACTGTCTGCCAACATTTTCTTGTTCTGGGCATACCTTTATTTCCCGTAAAATTATACTGTCTGGCTTTTAGGACGTGGGCTATATTTCCTTATCTGGTGTTTCTTTTTGTTCGATGTTTCAATTTTAATTGTCCTTCGTTTTTCATCTGCCCCAAACCCACATATTAGGGTTTAAGCATATATAGATAGCAAAATGGAAGTTGAGCCCCTGTCTGTGACATTTTAATTTATTTAATGTTATAACATCATAATGCGAACTGTAAGAAAAGGGGATGTATTTACTAATAGAATTTTCCTCTGAAGGTTAGGTTTATTCTTTCAAATAAACTTCGCCTGGCTCTATGTTTGTTTTTACCTATTGAAACCAAAGTGAATGTTTGTGCTTGCAATGAACAATTTGAAACGCTCAAAATTTTCCGTTATCTACTAATTTTAACAGCCTGGCTGAAATTGAACTTCCATATTATGCAACTGAGATTACAACTCCGTCAAGCCCTTTTGCGCTATCTCTTGCAAGGCACTTGCATTCCATAGGAGCTAAAATGTATGGTGCTTTCTGGTGTTCACATTGTCAGGAACAAAAACAGGTATGTGGTCACTTATAATTCCTTTCAAAGCTTTTATACACTAAATGGATCCTAAACCATCGCAATCTGTGTTATGCGTTTCTCTACCTTAAAAAGCTTAAATTGTCGTGAATTTAATGAGAAGTGCATGTCTTGTGTAAGTAGTAAAATAATTAGTTTTAGTTACTTAGTCTGTTAGTATGTTACTTATTTAGTGAATCAAGTGGCTTATTATGCATATAGATAGGAAGAGGGATTTGAGATGGGAGTCATTCTTTGTATAGAAAATTGTAGATGAATTGGGTGGGAGGGACTTGGACCTCTGGAAAAGTGCAGGAGTGTTCATTTCATTGCCTTTTCCATATTCTTAATTCTGAAACGACATTGGGGCAAGTACTGGGGATTAGTGATCTTAAAATGTATTTCTTGTGTGTTTTTTCTAAATCAGTTTCTATAAATGGGAATAAGGGTTTTTGATAAAATTTATCTATACGTGTTTCTATCAAAGCTCTGATCTTGAAGCTGTGGGAGGAGTTTTAGTCTGAAACATTGATTTGATTATTGATTAAAGGGAAAACTGTCAGCCACTTATCAAGGTAAAACAGTATTTTTACACCAACCAAGTTCATGAAGTTATTAAACTATCATGGGCTATGATGGCAACTTGGCGTTGGAAGGAGAGTTTCTCAAATGATGGGTTTCTTGGAAATAGAACAATCTAAATGCAATCTGGTGGACTAGTGGCCCAAGGGCAAGAAATGAATACAAAAGAGGTACTACAACCGAGAGAAACCCAACAAAATCACCAACTACCCAACAACATTAAAGAATGAGAATAGACGCAAAAATGAAGTTTTTAAAAAGCAAGAATTACTGGGAAAGAAATTAATCAGACTCATTTGTGACTTGCAAAGAGGTGACAATATTTGGGGGAACCAAGGACTGATCCAGTGGCCGCGATATAGTTTTTAATTTGGGTAGTACCACCAACCTACCACAGAGGCAAAATAAGGTGGAGGATCATGATAATCGTCCGTTACAACCATGTGCAGTAGTTCATTGACAGAGCCATGGTTCCTTCTCGACGAATGTACACACAGAGGCTCGAGTACTATAGGTACTGGCATTCACATATATGTTCGACCTGAGAGGACTGCAAGGTGGAACGGGTTTAGTCTTCATTGTTCAATCAAGTAAATAGCTTGTAACTTCTGGAATGAAGTTACTTCTATTATGCAGTCCATTCTAGCCTTTTAGCACCTGGAATTGGCCATACTGAATGGAACAAAAATCATCATGATCTGTGCTTTGCATTTCTCTACCTTGAAAAGATGGATTGTTGTCATTGTATTCGGAAGTGAATAACATGTAAAAGATATCTTATTAGTTTGTAGAATTCAACTTCGGTAATGTAATTTTCAATCCAGAACTCAACCATATGACTACCTCTACCCGTGAGGATCTTGACCCTGGTTTTAGAATTAGTTGTCAATGGATTCATAAATATCATGGTTTATGCTTCATGAACAATTTTCCTATTTTTGCTAGTGTTATTAGATTCATGTGCTTTGGATCTAACCCACTCGACTTTTAACTATGCTTGATAATGTCCAGAACTTAACAGTTCACAAATCTAGTTTGCTGCAGTTTATTGCATAACTGTCTGGAAGCCTAAATATTTACTTTAACCTACTGATACAGATGTTTGGGCGTGAGGCCGCCAAGGAGTTGGATTACGTGGAATGCTTTCCCGAAGGATATCGTACAGGAACTAAAATGATCAAGGCATGCATAGACGCCAAACTTGACGGTTTCCCTACGTGGATTATTAATGGCCAGGTAAAAAGACCATAAACTGTGATTATAGCTATGCATCTCTATTTGTTCTACCCCAATTTAAGTGCATATGGCTTGCCATTCCTCCTTCAGGTTCTAAGTGGTGAGCAAGAATTGTCGGAGCTGGCTCAAGTGTCTGGTTATAACGAATCTGTTCAACCTAGTTAAGGCTTGGACTAAAAGAAACAAAGGTACCATTGTAGAATTCTTAGTTGCACATTGTACAGCTTATAGATGAATAGTTTGTCCTTTGTAGGTACAAATTCCTTCCCATTGCGCTATGATACTTCCTGCCATGTTATAAATTATAAATTATTAGATGTTTTTTAATTACTATATGTCCATTATGATATCAATATGATATTTGACGTTGAAAATTGTAAAATGTGATGGTAAAATTGTTGAAAATTTAGATGGTGAAATTAGTAAAAATATATTTTTATTTTTGGTTTCTAAGTTATGTAAGAATGCAATAGTTAGCATTTACAATTTTTTGGTCAAATCTTTAGTGTGGGTAGTTGTTTGTTGACATTTATTTTTAATTGATGAAATTTCATATTAGTCAATGAAGGTGAGAATCAGAAGCAAGTGATCTAGAGCTCGCATAATACCAACTCATTCAATTAAGTCATGCTACTGCTGGGAGGAAGCTAAATTTTCCTCTATTTTAATTCATATGGTAAAAATTATTAGAATCCGTATTTGTACTTTTATGTTTCAATAACGATGTCAAAAATGCTGTTGAAATCATTAATTCTAAACAAAAAAAAATGTGTAAAAATTTGACAAATAGTAATTTAGCAATACTTTATATTGGGTGAAAGTTCAGATTTTGCAGATGCAAAATTACTTATAATCTATTAGAGGAATGAATTATAGAGCTAACGGTAACCGTATAATATAATGAAAAATAATCTTCAAAAAAGTATTTGTATCTAATGAAAAAAGTTGTTTGGTTATATAATCATCGATTTCTCTTCTTCCTAAACATTAGATAAACATTTAGAGTTTCTAACCTTCTTAAATTGTCTCACATGGCTGCGGACTATATAAAACATTTAACTATTATATTACTTATAACGCCAAACAAAGTTATTACTTTTTTATATCAACAAGTCCTCGTCGGTTTTGAAGATAAGGATATATAAATAAACAATATTTTATTTTTCACGTGTAGAAAAAAATATGAATCATTATCTTAAAAAAAACAGCACAATTTATCTTCACAAGAATAACTATTATTTAAATAATATAAGAAATAAATAAATATAAAATATATATATATATATATATATATATATATATATATATATTTAAAGAGTTGATAACAATTTATCTTCAACAAATCATATAAATTTCTTGTAAATTCAAAGATACTGTGAGCAGATTAATTTGAATCAAGAAATAGATAATAAATCAGGAAGGGGAAATATCATAAAAACTTTATTTTAACTTGAGGAATAATTTTATAATTATATAAAAAATGTATATTAATTCAATTTAATGATAATATAAGTATTATTCAATATTTAAACGTGAAAAAATTATAACAAAACATGTATTTTTTTTAAGTTACACTCTTGATTTTCTTTTCTCTTTAAACCAATCAATTCTAAAATTTCAGATATATAAAATGAGATTAAAATAGTTATTACTTTTAAAATAATTCGTAATTTTTAAATATAAATTATAATTTTTCTTAAAAAATAAATGTTATTAAAAAAATGTTTTGAACTAGCATATTTCTCTCACTTAATATATATTTGATTGTGACACATTGCCAAGAATATAATCTTATTGTTCAATAGGAAACCATTGAATAAATTTTGCAAAAAATATACTTAACAAACATTTATTTAAACATAAAAACAATGATTTTATTTTTTATTTTAAAAAAGAAAATAAATTTCGGAAGAAAAAATGATAAGGATTATGAAATAATTAATCAATTACAATATTGTTCTCTTGTTCAAATAATTCCGATCTAAGAATTGAGATTAAGATATTTTTTATAATTTTTTAAGATGATTTTTAAAATAAAACTGTATATAAAATTTTAAAATTCAAAATAAACAATATTTTAAATATAATAATTCATCATAACGATATTAATATGAAATCGAAACATCAGGTGGATAAACAAAAATATAAAAATATAATTATCACTCTCGGAATTAGGAAGATGACAAGAAAAAAAAACACACACACATCACGTAGCGGTTGAATCAAGATTTGAGAATGGAACATTGTTTATTTAAAAAAAAGTTAAATATATTTTTCGTCCTCATTTCCGTCGTGTTTGTTGCGGATAGTCCTTATTTTGACAAAATGTAAAATGATCATCATTTTTACCGAATGTTTAAAATAATTCTCATTTTTATTTAGTCATTTTCTATAACGTCGTTTAAATCAATAACAGTACTCTACAGGTGTCACTGTTTTTGTATTATCTTGAATTGGGAGATGTGTTACGTTATATTACTGATTTAAACGGTATCATAACAAAGAACCAAATAAAACACAAATTACGTAAATGAGAACTATTTTAAACATTCGGTCAAAATAAAATAAAAAAATAAAAATCAATTTAAAATTATGTTAAAATAGTGATCATTCGCAACAAACACTATAAAGATGAGGAATGAAAAATGTATTTAATCCTTAAAAAACTACATGTTAATTGAAAAAATATCAAAAACTGAATATTAAATATAATAGTATAAAAAGGATAAGATATTTTAATGTACCTTATTTGGAAACAAAACTTCCCTCCTTACACGAGCCAATGACACCAAAGGCAATAATTGCGATCACTAAAACCGCTACGAAATCGACCACAGTTTCATTAACAGAGTAATTGTTTCCCCCTCCTCATCTTTAATTAATTATAAAATTACTAGTTAAAACGTCTTAATGGAGTTTAACAATGAGTATTATTTTTATATTGTGATTTCATATATATATATATATATATAATATTTTATGAGTAATTAATTATAAAATGAAAAAATAATATAACCATTATTTTAAATTTTTTATATAACCATTATTTTAAAAGATAAATAAATTATAATTATCCATTAAAGGATAGAATTATATAATTAAAATATCAGGCTAGATGAATTTTACCACATAATCTATCCTGTATAGATTTACAAGCTAAAATAAAGATTCTTCTTGTTCTTTTTTAATTAAATAATTCACTATTTGTTCTAGATTAAAATCATTTTAATATTTGAAAAGTATATAATTTGTCTACATCAAAAAATAACTGCATATTCCCCATTAAAAAATAACTGAACAGAATTTTCTTTATATTTTACTTTTCAAAAATTATTTTCTTACATACAAAAATACAAATATACACGAACAGTGCATTTTTATTTCATTTATATTTTTCAACAATTTTATCTTTACTTTTACAATAGTTTAATAAGTTTTCTTTTTTATATGTAAACAGTTATGCATACTTTATGACAATTGTTTTAATAACAATTAACCTGTGTGTCTTCTGCATGTACTAATAAAAAAATTTCATTTATTTTCAATAATTTTCTAAAGTAACGACGAAGAAATGGTAAAAGATACATTTATCTAAATTATTTAATATCTAGATTTTAAAAATAGCACGGAACAAAAATAAATCAAAAAGAAAAGTATTTTACCCAATTTAAAATATTTGTCAAGTAACACGTTCAACACTATCCCATTTTTGTCTCGTTGTACGAACAATAAGTTAATTAAGCAACGATAATTACGGATAAAGCTTGGATCCTCCACGAATCATGATGAAGAAACCTACGGCTGAGATTGTGTGTGGGCAGTGTGGGCCCAAGTACTCTGAAAAAGGAAGATGCCTTCGAATATTCCTAGTGGCCGCGAAACTGCAACATGGTCGCGTTGCTTTCAATTTATATTTTCAATTTTATTTATAATTTATAATTTTTCAATCCCTTATTTTCTCTTTCCTAACACTCTTTATTTCTGTTTTTTTATCCATAATCAAATAATTAAGTTCTGTTTGTTCCTTATCTCGCACCCCTTATAATGCCTTCCCTCATTCTGCACCATCACAATCGATTTTTCTTATCCATTCTCTAATTTTTTTCTTCTTCCACTCCGTTTTTCTCTCTTTCTCTATAAACCAAACATGTGCGCGCCCATATCAGAACTCGAACAGGAAGAACTGCTCGAAAAACTAGAGGTTTTCAAGATCAAAGGCCGTGACAAGCATGGCCGCAAGATCCTTCGCATTATCGGAAAATTCTTCCCAGGTCAATTCAGTTCCTAATTTTTCTCGTACCTTTTATTTTATGGATTTCAATTGTGACTCACAGGATTGTGATGGATTTTGTTTCAGCGCGGTTGATCACTGTTGAGGTGCTGAAGAAGTACCTGGAAGAGAGGGTTTTTCCAAAGTTAGGGAAGAGAAAATTTGCCGTGCTCTATGTGCACACCGACGTGCAGAGAAGCGAGAATCTGCCCGGAATATCTGCTCTCCGGTCAATCTACGACGCAATTCCGACCAACGTGAAGGAGAATCTCGAAGCTTTCTATTTTATTCACCCGGGCTTACAGGCACGTCTTTTCCTTGCCACCTTGGGCCGCTTCCTCTTCAACGCTGGGTATGTCTGGTGTTATCTTAATTAATTCGTTATTAATTTTACTTTTGTTTAAATTATACATAGATCCATTTTCATCTTTCAATAATACTTCACACATGCATCATGCATCTCTCACAATTTTTAATTCATTACCCAGTTTCTTCATTTTTTTCTCAATCAAAAATCCTGGTACCATGCAACTACTAGTTTTTTTAGTAGAAAAATAAAAACAAAATTTTCTGTATGTTGATTTTTTTTTATTAGATTATAATGAAAGAAAATGTAAAACTGAAAAGAATTCTTCAGTCTCTTTCTATTTAATTGGATATTTTAATTTTATTTTCTGTAAATACGATTTCTTTCTCACTTGTCAAATCTTTGAAAGATATCTTGAATTATTGATTCTATCTTTTTCTTTTTCTCTTCATTATTTAACATTTTAAAAGAATTTTTTGAATTGAAGTTTAAAGTTTAAAATATAATAAAATAGGAAAGGTAGGTTTAACTATGCAATGAGAAACAGTAACTATAATCAATAAATTGTTATTGTAGTGTCTGTTATTAATTGGGTGAGTTTCATTAGTGTGCCTGAATGTGAGGTTTCATTATTGCGATGATGCTGATGTTGCGGGTTTTGATTGTGTGATAGGCTGTATGGAAAGTTGAAGTACATTAGCAGGGTTGATTTTCTATGGGAGCACGTGAGGAGGAACGAGGTAGAGATTCCGGAATTTGTGTTTGATCATGACGAGGATCTGGAATACCGTCCGATGATGGATTACGGGTTAGAGAGTGATCACGCTAGATTGTACGGTGGTGCTCCCACAATGGATTCACCAGTCACCACCTATTCCATGAGGTGCATCTCATAGGATCCCACCCCAGGAGATTGAATAACCCGTGGTGTCTTGTTTTGTGTGTTAGGTAGACTGGGCCTGGCTGTTAGTTAAATAGGCCCATAGCTACGTGGATGTTGATATTGTGTAGAAAAAGAAAAAGGAAAAAGAAAAATGAAAAGAATAGTGCTTTTTTAGGTTTTGCTAATGTGGTAATACTTATCCAATAGCATTTTCAGTTTTGGTTGGATGATTCAGATCAATGATATTAAAAAGAATTCCACCGACTAATTTTGGTTTTGCTCTTTCACATTCTCCAATTCATTTTTTTTGGTCCAATTGAAGCTTCTCAATCTCACCCAAATCTATCCACTATAAACTATACTACATATATTTTACATAAAACAAAAAAGTGTATCGTGATTCGTGTTTTTATATTATTGATTATGTTGACAACACACATATGTAAAAGCTAATAAAAGTTATTTATGAGAAATAAATATTTTCTTTAAAAGATACCATATTAGGACTAAAGTATTAAATAAGTAAATAAGACAAATCACATCCAGTGTTGGAGTCAGTCTTGTGGGAATTAATTATCATCTTTCTTTAGATTGTGCAGGGTCATAAACCGATAAAAGTAGATAAAGTGCAGGGTCAAAAACTAATAAAAGTAGACAAAATACAGGGTCAAAGAGCTATAAATTAAGGAGATCAAATAAAACACGGGATAAGTGAAAAATGAAAAAGTAAATACAAGACTTTGAGGAATTATTTTTAGAATGTATATTTACAAATAATTAGTTTGGAGTGGTAACTATGTCAAATCGAAGATGTAATAGATTTTAATAAATTTGAAAGTTTAAGTATTATTTTTAAGAAATTTATAAAACAATTCACAACAATTATATTTATAGCTTCACAACAATTTTTTTTTTGTAATAATTAAGTTTTATGATCCGAGCAACAAAATTAAACAATACTCTTCTACAATACTCTTCTGATTCTTATATTAGTGTCTACATGCATAATCAATTATTTGTTTAGTCTAGGTTCGATCATGCGATGACAGAACTATTCAGACCGTTTATTTCTAGAAAATTAGATGATATGGTGAGATAAAAATTGACGGAAAATCAGAACTTGGTTGTAGCTACTATGTGTTAAGTATTTTAGTTGGATGTGATGTTGAGTATTATTTGAAATGTCTTATTTTGTTAAATTTAATTTATATATCATTATTAATGGTTAACTTACACCTATTTATTTGTTACTATGACGCGTGTTATACGGGAGCAATGATTTTTTTGAACTACTATATCACTTACTCCTTCTCGCGTATAACACGCATATCATACTATCATCGTACACACACAACAAATAAATAGGGATAAATTAATCATAAATAATGATATATAAACAAAATTCATAAAAAGTTAAGAATATATTACACCTAACCTTATGATATATATTACATATTTTTTCCCTCTCTCCCAAAGATGGTTTTTTATTCCAAAGAGAATTTTTTTTTTCCACAAAAGGGTTTCTTTTATGAAGGATTGTTCCTTTCACCTTTCTTAGGTCCCTTATTTATAAATTTTTCGAATTGAATTGAACTTTATACTTGATTTTATGTTCAGATATATTAAATATATGTTTGTTAATCTTTTGAAGCTCATTATCTTTAAGATATTCTTTAAATATTTGACCGGGTAATTGAAGTAATCAACTTTATGAATGATTTTTTTAATATTTTTGTAATAATCAATATACTCTATTGATTTTGTTATGAAATTTTCACTTATTTTTAAAATATGAATCAAATGTTTATCTTTTTTAAATTTATTAAATAAAATTTGAAATATATGAAAAGGTAATAATGAAATAACAATAAAAATTAGAAAAAAAATGATAAATTATTAATTAAAAGGTAGAAAGAAAAAACTCGGTTAGTGACGTACTTAATTCAGTGGTTGAGCTTCTAAATTAATTTTCTACTAGCAAGCTTGAAGAGGAAAATAAATATCAACTAGCTTATTTAATATTAGAAAAGCCAAAGAAAAAAATTATTGAATTGAAACAGACCAAACAGTTAACAGTAAAAATAAATTAATTTCGTGCTTTTTATTTATTTTAGAATGAACAACAGTTTGAATAAAAAGAACCTTTTAACCCAATGTACAGTAATTAAACAGTGAAGATTTAACCAAGAAAAGGGAGAAAAACAAACTAGTATTGAGTCAATTCTTCCATCTCTTAGATACATGCTAATAGTATAAAGCAACTCCTTTTGAAATTCACCAAGTTCTACTAAAAATAAAATAAAAAATGATAAAAGAAAGTTGAATGTGCCAAGGGCATCTTTACCAGAAATTAGGCTCTGGTACTTATTTGGATTTTACAAATGTAACTTTTGGGCCACTAATTTGTCTTACATTACTCTTCAAAAATATTATTAATATTATGTAACAAACCTCACCTCAAATAGAAACCACGTGTTTTAAATCAATAATAAACACACAACTCTGTTAAAGGATTCTTTTAGAGAGAAAAAAAAACTACTGAAAAGTTGTTATTTAAGAATATGAATATTTTAAGATTTATTATTATTATTATTATTATTATTTTTATATAGAGATTGTCATATTTGGTGCAGAGTCACGTATAATGAATTATTTTACACTTTTAACTATTTTAAACATAACTTGCCAATTTCACTCAAATAGTAACAATAACTATTTTTAAGCAGGTGATCCAAATTTGAATGTGATGTTATTTTGAAACACGTTCCCAATCGGTATAAACAAATCTTAAAAATCTATAACAATATCATAAAAATCTATAACAATATATAGGTCGTTCACATTTTTTTTTTCAGTTTTATTTTTATTTATGTTTTTAAAAATTAATTATTTTATAAATAATTTATTTTTTACTGTTATTCTAAAAACTTCTTTTATTTTTAACTGTTATTCTAATTTTTTTTTTTATTTTTAACTATTATTCTAATTTTTTTTAATAATTATTTTATTTAACAACTATTTTAAAAATTAATTATATATTTTAAGTAAATATTATTAATTTTAACTCAAATTTTTATAAAAATTTAAAAATACAAACACATAGCACTACTGCACCTATGTTTTCAATAGTTTTATATTGTTTAAATTTTTGGATTTTTTTCTAAATCGACTGTATTCTTTAATATAATAACTGTAATTTTATTCATTAAACATGCGAGAGAAACTATTGCTTAGCCATCAATAGTGCATTTACAAACTAATTGACAAGAAAAAAAATTAATATGTAATTATTTACATAAAAGAGTATAAACAGATTTTAGTAAAACAAATTTATTTAGCTAACTTATTTATTGGGTAAAAAAACTTTAAACTGGTTTCTATTATTTTTTACGTTATATTACGAAGTGCAACATAATTACTTTCTTCTTTAACATTCTTCTTCAGTCTTCTGACGTTGAAGAATCGTTGTGATCCAGATTAACTGTCCTCGATAAATTCCTTGAATTAATAACAAATTGGTTGCAAATTTTTTCGTTGCGTAATAATGACAACAACTAACAGTCTCACCCAGATTTCGCTTTGGCCCTAGAGCGCGCTAAGTTACACCAAGGATGCGCGATGCGCACCCTCCCTTTATCGTCTCTTCTTCTTCAGAGTTGGCTTAGTTAAAGTAGCATACGCTTCTTATAAATTCCAATCGTCATCACTCCCAACACCTTTCGCTCTCTCCCACTCTCACCTGTCGTTTTCTCGGGAAAGCTCGATTCAGTGAGAAAATTGATTTTCCCGGAAACACACTCGCGAATCTTCGATGTCGATCGTTTGCTGGATTGCTTCCGCGGTTTCGCTTTAATTCATGACGATCGCCAGGATGTGCTCCCCTATGCGTACGTGGGAACGACCGATAGATCGTTGCTTCCGAACTTTTCCATGTCTCGCCGATCCTGGTAGCTCTCTCTGGTTCATGAGAAAGCAACGCTGAATTTTAATTTATGTTGATTTTGAACTTTAATGTGTGTTTTATCGGAATTTAATTGCGTTTTCCTGGAAATGTTTTTGTGGTAGCTTAATTGTTTCCTCATTGTAAATGTCTGTTGCTGAATTTAAGGTCGAAGGTCTTCGTTGTGCTTGAAGTTGGCCTTGGTGACGATTCACATCATTTATGCTGGCGTGCTCTTCTTGTTTGACGGGGATTTGATAGAAAGCACTAAGACGGAACCGTGGTGAGTTGTTCTCCCTAGTATTGTTTTGTCTTTTTGTGATATAAATTGAAGTTGCATTTTCTGCGTTGTGTATTATGCACGATTAATTCACTATACAAGTCAGTGTTTCCTAGCAGTTTTGGATTGTTGCGGCAGTGTTTCTGATTTTCATTTTTTTTACTTGCTTTTTCTGTCAGGTACACTGCTTTATACTTACTGCTGTTCGTTGTTACTTTAATTCAATACTTTGCCACCTCAATTTCTTCTCCAGGGTAATAAAACATTTGCTTACCTGTGATGAACTGAATAATGAGTGTTATCAGGAATTGAAGTATTTTCGCTTCTATGTCTACCTGATGGGATTTGATTTCCTTTGCTAATTTTCTGTGCGCAGCTACGTTGTTGATGCCATGATGTCTGTTCACGATAGAAATGTAGCATACAAAAAGACACCAGATACATCCAGGTAGGCAGCCCTACTTTCCTGTATAAAATTTATTGTTAGGAAAAGGGATTTAATAAGATGTGAAGCAAACTTATCTTTCTGGTCTCGCCTAACTATTTTTCAATTTTATATTGCTTAAGCAAAGTCAATCAGCTTCAAGCAGAAATGGTAGTTTCGTTGTTTCCATGGAGGGAAATCTATTAGGAAGAAGTCTTTCAGGAAGCAGTAAAACAGCTTGGTCAAAGTTAGTGGCGGACTTGTATCCTTTGGGATCATCAATCAGGTAGATAGGACCGTTGTCACTGCTGGTTAAATTTTTATAAACTGTTATTTATGGCTTACTTCTCATTGCAGAACATGGACATGCACCTATTGCAATGCGGAGCAGGTATCTCAAATGACATTCTAATACTCTATAATCTGTATTATATTTCTGTGTATGCTATTTCATATTGTATTGCTTCTTCAGTTCATCTTTAGGTGATGGTTTTGCATTCAGTTGATGGTTGTAGTTGTCCACATTTATTTTGTACAGCATCATGAGAATTCACTGTAAGGATGTGAGAAACCAAGTGTTGACGCTGCCATGTCTTGAAGCATCTTTTTTAATAATTAAGTACAATTTTAATAATGTTGTCAGGCTTTCCCAGATGCTACTCTACATCTTGTTTCTGTGAAAAGCGTTTTTTGGGTTTTTGGTAGACATTTGTGATCTGAATTTTGCTTGCCTTGTGGCAGAAAGAAGTCAGCATGATGCGAATGCTTTTTTTTATTTTATTGGTTCATGACAAAAAAAGTAATTTATACTCAGTATAAATGCTGGAATATATTTTTTCACTCTGGATTTGATGCCTGTTTTTGAAGCACGAGAAAACAATATTTCTACGGATAATGAAAAGATAGGTTGAGCTACACTTTATAAACTACTTTTTCCTCGTGTTATATACATGAATTTTAACGTTTTTAGCACGTTAGGAGTTCCTTCTATGCACAATGACTTTCAGGCTCTAATAGTTTAACATCTAGATTTTGATGGTCAATTATTTTCTTGGTGACCATTATGCAGCCTCCACGAGCGAAGCATTGTCATGATTGTGACAAGTGTGTTCTTCAATTTGATCATCATTGTGTTTGGCTTGGTAACTGCATTGGACAGGGCAATCACTGTAAATTTTGGTGAGTTATTATATTGGATGTGAAATTCATAATTTACATTTGCCAAGATTTTGTATGTTAGACTTTATCTAAGCTATCCGTTTTATAGATGAAAAAATTCATAATGGATTTGTTTGCTTGATGATATTATTTCATTTGTAATTAGTCTTGATATTCATACGAAGGATCAGTGGCCTGGAAATTCAATCACTGCTAATCAACAGTGGAATGCCATTTTTGTTTGTTTCATTATGATGACATTGTACAAGACTTTTAGTTTCAATGTGCACTCAGTCTTCTTTTTTCAATATTATTTAAAGGGCAAGGGATGAGTGGATAAAGCCAGAAACATATTTAGAAACTTAATTAGTTTGTTATCCTTACGTTATATATTTACTTTTTCTTCATATCTACTGTTATTTTTACATTTAGTCATATGTCCTACTAAGGACTATGTGAATTTAATAATTATAGATGGCTTTATGTAAATTATTGATAGTTTTAAACTTTTTTTTTCTCTCACTTTATGTAGAGAAGGGATATTAAGTGAGAATTGTTCTGACTTAAGAGAACAATAAATCTTGACCATACAATTGTACATAGATGGCTAAGACTAAGATAATACCCAACTGAGCTAGGGTCCCTTGATATTGTATGATCATGATTCGTTTTTCAAATGAGAACAATTCTCATTGGACATGCTTCTATATATATGTTAGTGTAAGTACTGTAGTTTACTACGGTTGGATACTTGTCGTGTGAAATTTGTGAATGGGATTATTTTTATGGTTTATTTAAGGAAGTGCTATGTATACATCTTTGTGAAGATTTTGCCATGTTTTCCTTGTAATCAATAATATGTCAGCATTGTTCAAGGTACTTATTTTATTATTTTGTATATATCTTAGTTTAAATATATTTCTCTCACTATGATTTTTTTTTTCATCCTGTCTAAACACACTTAGGTGGTACCTTTTTGAAGAGACAGCTTTGTGCCTTTGGACTGGTGTCTTGTATATTTCATACCTGAAAGCTCACATCACGAGGGTTTGGTATGATATCTTGATTATTGAAGCTCCCAGATTTCTAAAATCTTCATTTGCAAAATCCTCCCTTGGGGAAAGTTACGCACATGAATATTTGGGTGGGGGTGAGGGTTTTACTAGCTTGTGTATGCCAATAATTATATTTTTATGCCAAAGATCACCCTGTCTAGTATTAGGTGACTCTTGACATAAAGTTAAGGCTAATTGTTCAATTTACACTTTAAATTTATCTTGAGGTCTTCCATAACGAAAGGAAAAGAATCCAATGCTCTTTTTTTCTTTATTTCTGTACTCTGACATTAGGTCGTTACTTTTTTATGCTCTCAGGTGGCAGGGTGCAATCTTGATACTACTCTTGATCACTCTGTCAGTTTGTCTCATCTTTCTTCTCCTCCTACTGCTATTTCATAGGTAACTTCTGTATGTAGCATAAGATTTCTTTTTATATAGGCCTTTCTTCTGTTCCTTGTTGTAAGTTTTGTTTGTCGAGAGCGTTGTTCAATGTCAGAATACTAGCTTTACTACTTATTTAATTTTATGTATCTGAAACATCAAATACTAACTGGAGATTTCATTATGACAAATATTTCCTGTAATAACTTAAACTTAAATCTGATACTCCTGATCTCAGAACCCCTTTTATGATATTTACTTTAATAAAGAATGCATAGCGAAATTTCTTAGTGGTTTGTATTCGGTGAGTTTGCTACTATATTTTCATTTCGCATCTAATCTAATCTTAGCAGCTCTGTTTTGCCAATATAACCATACGTAAAATGAAATCTTGAACTTGTTCTTCATCTTTTACTCTCTGGCCCTTTCTCTCCTTTACGTTGAATTGTATAGTTGAGTATTCTATTCAGAATGACAGCTGTTTTGTCTTTTCCGCAGTTATCTTATTTTAACCAATCAGACTACCTTTGAACTTGTAAGGAGAAGACGGATTCACTATCTCAGGTTAGATAAGTTATTTTCCTGATGCTTTTGTATGATTTCATATTTCAACCTTACATCAATAAATAAAACATTTTGCTAGAATATGATTCTTCTTTTGGGTTCAATTTATTAGCAACGTATATATATGTGTGTGCGTGTGTTTTTGTTTGTATCAGCATCAGTAACATGTATATGTTGGTGTTAAATGGTTAAACACTGATTTTGGGAATCTTTTTTACTTGCCAACTATGTTTCTGGGATATCTATGATAAACGCATCCAATTAATCTTTCAGGGGAATTCCGGAAAGAGTGCATCCATTCAGTGGAGGAGTTCGAAAAAATTTATACTACTTCTGCTGTGCAAGGAGCTCCGTATACAGATTCGAACCAATGCCTACCGCTCAAGAAATAGAGGAAAAATCAAGGCCGTACACATGCTCAGATGTTTTAACATGTCGATGTTGCTAATGGTTTTTGTATAAGTAATAGTCTTTTCGTCCAACAGTTTAATTGGGAAAACTCAGAAGTATGTCGATGCGCGTAGATGGATAGGTGTTATCTTTGGGCAGTTTGCTTTATGATTTATCTTCTGCTATTCATTCTTTGTCTAATTTTTGGAGGTAGAGTTCCAAGTTTGATGTACAGTTGCAGTGGTAGTGTGCTGTTTGTCTTTACTTGTTAGTTTTTAGGCCTGGATACCTAGCTATTATGAAACTGACTATTGCTGTTGCCGTTGAACATCAGAGAAAATACACTATTCATTCATCTTAGTTGCATGCAAAGTGTGCGGCATCCTTCATTTCATGGTGGGCGTTGGCTTCCCTCAACCTCAACACATGTTTAATACTCTTCTGAGTTCTGTTACTTTTACCCCCCAAATACCTAGTTTTGATCTTATCTAGCCTCACCCTTGGTTGCTAGAATTCGCAGCATGTTACACTATTATTACCTATTAGGAGGTACAAAGTCTTTAACACTTAACACTCTTCTGGAGCATGTGTTGAAATATGTCCGGCTACTATTTCCATTTCCAAATTTAGTGGAACTGAATTGTTTGAGAACTAAACTACAAAACAGGTTCATCTGAACATTGAAAAGGTTTTAAATTAAACTTTTTCTTAGTTTGATAAATTCTTTTATCAAATTCAAACTGAACTGTGTCTTGAGCTGAATTAGACTGTTCTGAATTCGATCATATTCATCAATATTGGAAGGAAGATAACTTTTTTATTCCTTTTAAAAGAAAAATTAATTTTTATAGTTTGATTCATACGTGTTCTTAAACAGTTTAGTTAATTTTTGGGTATGGAAACAGTTGTTTGATTTAGATTTTTTAGCAACGAAATTTAAGAAATGTTGATAAAATTATGTACTTCCCACTACAATAGTTAATATTATATGACAGCTTAAATCAGTTAAGTTTTTCTCTCCTAAAATGTGAAAAAGGTCAAAATAGAGAAAATAGTTACCTAGCTGGCGTCTTTGTTTGTGTTATATTGTCTTTGGTCTATTTTGCTAACTAAACAGAGGTACATGATGAACGAAGTTTCAATTAATGAAAAGTATTAAATTTTACTATATTTTCTATTAAGACAAGGCTTTGTGAAATATTGTTAGTTATATAATAACAATATTTAACTTTTTTTCTGTTATTGTGAAATCTACTTGTCATGACTTTTCTTTGGATTATACACAGAAGCTGAATAGTACTGTGGTGTGGGGTTTAATTGATAAACTAGAAAGCTCTCCATAGTAAACATTCCCCAAGGTCTGAATAACACATTTATTGCTTTCTTAAACATTAAAAAAGCTTGATAAATTAATAAACTTATAATCAGAATGCTAAAAAATGTAATAGAACACACTGTATCAGTAATTCTGTAATTCCCTCAAGCTGATCGTGAAAAAAAATTCTAAATTTTTATTTGGATAAATTTTTATGATTCTATTATTTTATTGAAGCAGTAAAACTTATGTCTAATTGAATCTTATTAGATTGGTTTGATGAAGTGAAATTTGTTTCGATTTGTATATTATAATTTAGTCTTGGTATCAAACATACCAAAGAGGTATAATTGTGCAACGAACGGTTATTAGTAAATTTGAAATATAGGGTCCCACATCTGCAAGAAAAAAGGATACTTCAAAGGGGCAACGTCATACTTGGTCCAAGTTCTAACTTCTAAAGCGCTGATGGCGGCCAATAGTATCACATACGTGTTTATACACATTTGGTTCACATTGAATTTCTTGACTAGTTTGATAACAAGATAAATGATAAGATAGGGGAATAAAATAAATATAGTTTTTCTTATATGCTTGTTGTATTTAATGATAAGTATTGACTATTAATATTAAAGGTAGTAATAATAGTAAACATAATCAAATAACATTTATTTATTTATCATGATGATTATAATAATATTGTTTAGAAATAAAGTGATGAAAACATATTAGAAGTGGTGATAAAAGTTTTGACTAAAATTCGTATAATTAACAGTGATTTGTTAACCCCTACTGGTATTAAAAATAATAAAAGTAGCAATGACAAGTACATAAATGATGATATTAATGATAATTGGAGTAGTACCAATTGTAATAGAAGTGAAATGATTAAATAAGTAAAATGATAAAGAGTAAGATCAATTTAATAAACTATTTTATCATCTTCTAATATATTTTTGTCACTATGTAAAATAAATTATACTCTTATGACATCATAAAATAAGGTAATATAATAATATAATTTTGGGAGACCAAATAATTGACTACAATCCAATCTTGATTATATATATATATATATATATATATATATATATATATATATTACTTAATTATTTAGAATCAATTAATCAAAATAAAATTAAGATAAAGAAAATATTAGCAATTAAATAATTATTCATAATCTGTTTTCATAAATTTATATTATGAAATAAAAATATTTTTCAAAGACATCAATTTTATTTAAATTCACACACTTTGTACTATGGAATTTGTACTTTTAGAAAGATCAATTTTGTTTGTTTTAATAATTTTTAACGCAATTTTATTTAAATTGTATTTTAAACTCGCCTTTTGAATTTAAGTTTATATTTTAAAAATAATATTTTAATAATATAATTTAAAATTTAATACATATATTTTTGTAAGACGTAACAAGATTGATAACAAGACAAATAGTGGATAACTGCTATCTGTATTTGCGCAGTCACGTTCCCATCTAGACTTGACTCAGACCCTAACTTTTAGATATCCAAATTCTTATCTTATGCAATACTCGTTTTTTTTTTTTTTTAAATCAAATATAATAATGTATAGGGTGCTGCTTCCCACACCATACCCTTATATTATGTAATGCATAGTCTTTTATTTTATGTAACAAAAAGCATCGTATAATATTGAAAAATACAATTAATTTTTCCACAGTCAATTTTTAGGGTAAAAACATGTTTTAGTCCTTAAAATATATCAGTTTCTAAAAGCAAACAAAAATAAAAGAAGCCCAATCTTTCAAGCTCTATTAAAATATTTTTCAATTTCCAAACAAGAAATTTATACAACCTTGATTTACCTTCCTCTCCCCTCATGCAGTTAATGATATTTATTATACAAATATCATTACTAGGACAAATCAGTCCACAACTACAAAGTGGGGTACAAATTTGAATTTATAAAAAAAAAACAAAAAAAAAACAAAGAAAAAAAACACAAATATTCTTCACTAATTACCTCCCAACATAATCTTCCTAGTACTTTTTCTTTCTCCTTAATGTTTTCCACTACTGAGGATTGAAAAAGCTGACATTAACACCAGTATCAATGATAACATACAAACTAGATACAACCAAAATCACACTCAAACACACCCCCAATGTTCCCAAGAACCAATTCAAGCCCCACATCGCACTGTACTTCTTTGGCTTCTTGGTCTTGAGCCACATAAAACAAGGGTACGCGAACGTCACCGGCAATGCCACTCCTCCGATTAACCCTGCCAACTGAGACAAAAATGGAACAGCCACTCCTATGAAGAAACACATAAACCCAAAGAACACACGAATGCATGCTCGTAGCCACCATGGACATGGCTTCTTCATCCTTGTAGTGTACTGTGACTCCATGTCATCAAATGCTGGCATGCCATAGATTTGAAATGAGCACAAAGCATTCGCCACCACAAAGAAACTCGTCAATCCCAGCACAAATCTTGACACATCATGGGAATGGAACATGTACAGAGCTGTCAACATTCCTCCGTTTGATGGAATCTGTAAATTTTCATCCCAAAATCAGAATATGTTTCTACTTTTGCACAAAATTGAGATTTTTTGTTAGAAACTTTCGTATAATTTCATCGATTAAAACTAAATGAATATAGTTCTTCTAACCTAATCGTGTAAAAAACTTTTACGTGTAAGATGATGTTTTTATTAATGTGTGAATTATTTATCTCAGACAGACTCTAATTCAAATGACAACTTAAAAGACCATTTAAAACACGGTTAAAAAACTATATTTATTCATTTTCAAAATTTAAAGATCAAAATATATTAAAGTTTTAGATAATAATAAATTTCAATTTTGTATCTGAGACCGAAAACATGTTTAAGTATATAAATTATAGGAAAATAATTTTTTGACTACTAAATTTTGACAACTTTCTCTTACAACTTTAAGTGTTATTTTCTAAGTGGTTTTTCATTTTTCCTTTTTCTCATTCTCAATATTCAAAAACCACTTACAAGATGACATCTCATATTATAAAAAAAAGTTAAAATTTAGTAGTTAAAATATCATTATCCTAAATTATAATAAAAGACTATGTATGCTTACCAATTGGCCATAAGCCCAGTAGCCACCAATGGTTAAGGGAAACAAACATGCTGCAATGAGGGCATAAGAAACCTTAACTCCTTTCCACATTGGCACGTGTGATGGGTGCTTCTCACTTGAAGGCATAGTGGACTGCAAGAAAAAAAAAATAGAAATTTTTTAATGATGTTTTATTTCTACATTGATGGCTTAACAAGAAATGTTTTTTTTTTTATTTGATCGGTTAATGCGAAGAAAACTCCACTTATCTACAGTGATGGTGACTTTCTTAACCTTAACTCAATTCATTGAAATAATAATTGAGATTTGTATGGTAGAGGTAATGGAAGCCACTTTCAAATAATTATTAAACTATGAAGCCACCAACTCAACTAACTGTTATCTTATCTATTAAATATTTAATAAGATTGATTATACTTCATACTTATCTTGATATCATGACTTTCTTCTATGTTGGAACATTATTAATTACTCCAAAAAACAAAGTCCTCAGCTAACTTCAATAATGTATGCTTGACCAGTTCTACACTAGTTTTTCAACAACTTTGATCTCTACTTTGAAAGCAGCTCTAATGTCAACTAAGCAATGTAAAAACATATTTCATTCTACCAAGTCAAAAGATAAAAGGTAAATAAATTTCAAATTCTTTCTGCTTATGTAAACTCTATGAATGATATAGAAAGTCCTACGTCGATTATAAAATTTCATAATATAAAAAAAGTGGATGTAATTTTTATTTTACAAGTTGGTTTTGCGGATTTAAATTAAGTTTAAAAATTCACTTCTTAATTCAATTCTTAATTCTTTACCTGAATTTCAAGGATGAGATTGTGGCCCCTGAAAGCAAAGGCAACGATACCTAAGGCATTGAGAACACTAAAGGCATTTTCAACACTGCTTCCACCCCTTATAGGATCATAGTTGACACCAGCTAGGGCACCCTGTGCTACAGAGGTAATCCAAATGGAGGTACAGTACCCTACAGCAGTGACTGCTCCAATGAGTGATATCCCAGCAATGGAATTCAAGTTTGGCAACTGAGACAGCACCACTGCTGCACATGTAAACACCAAGTACCATTCCACAGTAGTCATGGGTTTTGCAGTGCATGAATCACCACACACCACTTCATAGAATGTCCTTGCAGTAGATCCTCCTATGATGATCAATGTCGTGCATGTTCCTGCTGATAGGTACAATATTGGAAACAGTGCTAGCAATTTCCCTAGTTTCTCCCCTGCAACAACAAAATTCTCCTTTAGCTTCCACCAAAACTGGTTTAGTTAATTTATCAGTTAATAAGTTAGAACAATTCTAAATCTAAAGAAGTGGATTATAAGTGTAACTCAACTTCGTAAAATGGTAGCGGTTTGTAAAATAAGATTTATATTTTATTTATATATTATGAAATAGTCTTATTTTTAGTCGATATGAAATTTTTATGCATAAAAAATATAGAGTAAACGGATGCAGAAATCATACCAAAGGTAGCACCACAAAGTTGAAGGTATCGACAGTAGCGTACACCTTGCTCCACTGACTCGTGAAGATTGACCAGAAGCCATAAGGTGTAAAGTTGCCAAATGAAAGCCAGAGTCAAACTTATGATACCCCATGTCCTGCAAACACCAAATAAATAAAAAAATGTTACTTCAAAATTATACAGTTGAAGCAAAAATCACAGTGGGCCATGGAACACATCAGTTTTTTGTATTGTGTTTGAAACCAAATAATTGAGCACAGAAAGAAACATTGAATAATGACACAACAGAAGAAAAAGAGAAACATCCACGAAGATTACATGGAACGTGCATCGTTTACTATTATAATATAGAATGTTGTCATTTTATATATCGTACAAGTTGACAAGTTGTTTTTATGATTGTCTTTTAATAATAATTCCAGCTATACTTTTTACCTACCAAGTACATACATATCCTAACTGTAATTTGATACATTCTCTTATATATATGAAGGGAAGGAAAATAACAAAAAGAGGAAAAAGACCACAGATATTCAAAAAAATTATCGATTCTAACTTAATTTTGATATTACGGTAGAAATGAGTTTTAAACCTAACTCAATCTTACAAAATTGATTTGGTTTATAAGATAAAATTTACACCTAACTTACATATTGTGAATTGGTCTTATCTATAGTCGACGTGGGAAGTCCAACAATTAATATCGTAAAAGAAACATGTTGTATTATCATTCGAAAATCAAAGATGAATATATTGAAAACTTACCATCCAAGAACAGTTAAGGCAACAGGGAGAACAAGAGCCTGAGTTCCAATTCCAGAACAAAGGGTATGAAAAGCAGCATAATACTTGTTACCATTTCTGGACTCAGTGATTGGAAGCCAAGCATCTTGAGGATCAAGTTTGGTGAACCTAAGAGCTTTTCTGACAGGGCTTCCCAAAGGGGTGATGAACCTTGGAGTTAAGTTAGAGAGCCTAAGTGGGGTTCTTGGGGTTCTTGGTGTTCTAGGAGTCTTAGTTTTAGGACGTGGTGCCTCTCCATTCTCTGGGTGAAGAAGGGGTGACCTAGTTAGAGAAGGTGAATGAAGCTGAGAGGGTGGACATGACACAGGTGGAGATGCCACAACAGGTGTTCCCATCACTGAAGCTGTTCTAGGGGTTATTGGTGCAGACCATATTTCCTTAGCTTCACCGGCACCAGCCATTTTTTTCCGACCAAGCAAAAACCTAGTTTTTAGTTTTTGTTCTGCACTTGATGTGTGCTGTGTTGTGTTCTCTCCTCCACCTTCTGTGTGCTTTCAAACATTTGGACGTATATATATAGTGTGGTGTGGAGGGGCCATTCATATATCATAATTCAACATTACTTTTTTGACTGATTTCAACATATATGATTTTTTTTTTTTCATTTGCACGGTCATTGTTGTGCATGTATATAATAAAACAAACCTTTGGGTAGGATTTTTAATTTAATAATATGATTCACTTTCAGAACATTATATGGTCAATCCATTTTAGCATGCCAATTATGGCTCAAAATAAGCATGTAGAAACGTGGGTGGAATAATATTAGTGCACCATAACATGCATTATTTTTGAGACTTTTTTTTTGTGTGACCGTCTTAAATGTTAAAGTAGCCACCTAGGTTGGCCAAGAATTTTCAGTATTGTTTTTTTGACGGCAACATTTTCAGAATTGTTTAAGCACCAAGTTGTTTCTCAACTCAATCCTGTTTATTTTCAAGGACGAATTTGACCAATAAATATGGCTGCCAATCTGTCATACTTCTAAAATACTGTCACATAATTAATATATATAATATAATATAATATAATTAGCCGCTGTAATGGACACAATAAATAAACAATGTTTGTTCATATAACTTAAACTTCACATAATTACTATCTGTGAAATCCTATGGTGAAATGATTTTACCTCTAGTAATTACTTATAACCGCTGTAATACAGAAGATAAATGCTTATTTTATATAAGTAAATTATTTTAATATGTGTTTATTTTTTCTTATGATAAAAATAATAAAATATTTATTATTATAAAAGTAAATATAAATAAATTTTACAATTTTGTTATGAATAGTTTTTGTTCTTTTATAGGTAAATTTTTTGTAAGATAGTTATTTTAGTTTAAAAAATATTCAAGTTTAGAAGAAAAAAATAGAAAAGAACAGTTGAACTTAAACAAAACAGGATAAAATTATAAAATTGAAAGTAAATATGTAAATTAAAAAGGAAAATCTCCTTTATATAGTACTATAAATGAAGGATTGTACTTTGATGATAAAAATTGTTTTAAGTTAGTAATGGATTCTTTTAAAAATTGATTTAAAAAAACAATATAGATTGAAACAAACAGGTGATTAATGAAGGTCTAAAACCATTCTCGTTGAAAAAAAAATCCAAAAAATTTCACATGATAATTATTCTAAATTTTATGCACAAGTAAATTAATATATTATACTCTTCTTCCAGCACATACAATTTTAGAATGAATATTTTCTAGCTATTGGTTTAAAATGGATGGAAGTTGTTACATTGTTGAATATAGTAATAGAAATGGTCCCACATTTAGCACTAAGATATATATGCATATACTATGTAAAAAATAAATGAGAAGTTGGTCAACAAAATGCATCTCATGTCAAATGAGACTTTCAACTCAACTACCGTGTGTGCTGGTGAAGCTTCTTGTTATGTTCATAAACACGTCACCATTGCACCACAAAGTTAAAAATAACGATCACATGGTCACTTTGTTTTACGACAAACAGTATTTGACAAAACCAGAAAAACATCTTAGTCAAACTGTTTTCTTTACAAATTTTTGTCCCATTAACCGATTTCCTTTCTGTCAATTTAATATATCTTAGTATAAGGTTGAGAAACCAATAAACACATACTATCACTTTTAATCCAAAATTATTTCCTATTTAAACACGAGTCTCTCATAGATCACAATACTTTCTCTTATGCACAAATATTTTAACGCCGATCATTTCTTTTTACGTCATTTAGACATGTTTTTGTTTTTTGTTTTTTTTAAATAAAAGACTTTATGAAACCTGTTGTTATATATTTTTCACATATAAGTTATATCTTTTTGTAATAGTTATACGATCAATCAATTTGATACAATTATTGAACTGTTGAATTATGTATTTCTCATATGGATTATATATATATATATATATATATATATATATATATATATTATACATATATAAAGTATTTGATATTATTTTTAATCTGAAAACCTTAAAGCAATAGTGTTATAAATTTTTCTTTATATAATATATAACTTTATATATTCTTTAGATAAACCATTAATACTACTGTTAGACTTTCTGAGGAGAAATATAAAAAATATTTAACACAACCAATAAATATGAACAAGTATTTGTCTAAAAAAATTAGGATATCATTTTCAACAATAAAATTTTAAAATGATAAATTTATATATTTTTCATTTGCTCCTAACACCCCTTAAATTTTTAAGATTTAAATATGTTTTTAGTTCTTGATACGAAATTGAAATTTATCTTTGTCCGAAATTTTAATATATTTTGATTCCCAAATTTTAAAATTAAATAAATATAATTCTTTTAACGTAATTATGTTAAATTTTTTAACGTGTCAAACACACTTCATACTATAATTTGAGTTATTTACACTATTTGACACGTTTTCACTTTAGTATTAATCGGAAATCATGTTTGACATGTTAACAAAAATTTAACTTAAATGGATTAAAATAATTGTATCAATTAATTTTTAATGTTTTGGAACTAAAATATATCAAAATTTTGTATATAAAAACAAACTTCAATTTTGTATTAAAATTCAAAGACAAAAACCTTTTTAACTCAATTCTTAATATCAGTGCAAAATTGTCTCCCTTCGTGTCAAAAGACTTTTGGTTGTATTTTGAGGAGGAAACCCAAATTGGCGTCACGTATATATTAATTAATTTCATAGCAGAAGCCTCACACGACAAAAAAAAAGTTTGGTCCGATATCTTGATTATTCATAGGAATGTCGAAACTAAGAGACTTTTTGAAAGGAAAATTATGTTAAAATCTTCATTTGTCAAATGTCTTTTTTGGAAAGTTGCACCATGTTTGTGCAATTACATAAGACGATTTGATTATTGTGTGGTAGAACTTTTCTAGGGCGTAGAAACAGAGTTTGAACAAGGTGTGTGCTGTGGTCGTCGTTGATTTTTTTTTTTTTTGGGAAATATATATAAATTAAAAGCACCATTTTATTTTATACAAATTATAAAGTAGGTTAGTCTTGCAAGGAAGGTAAAAGTTATTGGCTTGTCTTGGTGGTCAATGTACACACATACACTAAGACATTATCAGTTCAACAAAACTGGTAGCTATTAATTAACTTTTAATCTGTTAGGGTTTTCAATAAACAAAGTCTTAGTCCAATCTTCTCATCTGTATTTTTTTAATAAGAAACTTGATAGTGATTTTTAATTTTTAGTAATATTAGATATATGACTATGATACTCGATTTTTGTGTATACATATGAGTTTCATTTTTACGTGAATCATCTTCGTAAGAATAAATTATGGATGGTTAGGAATAGTTCAAATGTGAGCCAAAAATTTCACTAGATAAAATAAACAAAGTTTAACAATATATAAAAATAAAGATTCATAATTTTGTTATTTTAAAATTTTAGAATAAAAATGTGTCAAACAACTTATATATGTGTAAGACTAATATAGAACTACAATTTTTTTATAATTATAATATGAAAAATACAAATCTAACATGGACTGTAACCTATATGAAAAATATAAACCTAACATGGACTACATATTATAATAAAAAAATTATTTAAATTAGGTAAGATGATTATGAAAGACAACTTTTTTAATATTTAATTTAGTTGTACATTTAGAATATCAATTTGAGATTTTTCATCACACATCACACAGTTGAAACTATTAATATGATGGTAACGGCATACATTCTATATTCTCGTAATTAAAATGGCATCTTGACAAATTTTGGTCTTGACTTTTCCTATATCTCTCTTCACATGTAGTGATATTTCAAGCTACATATAAAAATACGTAGAAATAAAAAAAAAATAGTATATTTAGTTTAATAGCAATTATGTAGAATTAGTGAACACACGTGTTTTTTCTTTTTATTATAGTAAAAAACATATATTTAAAAAATTAATTATTAAAATAAAAAGTATATACATAAAATAGTTATATTTGTTGGAATTTTTATGTTAGAAATACATTTTCTTTTAAATATAGTTGTAAGAATAGAGGTGACTCAAATTATATTTGGTGATCCATGTATATTATTCGACCAACTTCTTTACTGAATAATGGATGTATTATTGTTTCTATAATGGCCCTATAGATTAATGAAATGTGCTTACGATTTGATTGGTAGGTACATAGTTGGAATAAATAAAAAAAAACATTATATGTATTTCAACAACCGAAGAAAAAAAGAGAATCGAATTCCTTCAAAATTTAACCTTCAATTATTTAAGTATAAAGTGTATATTAAAAGAAATCAAGAGACTATTTTTTTTTAACCTTGTCATATCTCGATAATGGATAAAAGAGAAAAGTTTGACCGATGTAATTAGTTAAAAATTCATATGTGAGTTTGAATCTCACATTAAATAGAAATAGAAAAATATAATAATATGTGTATTTAAAAACTCATTTTTTTTAAGATTTTTTTTATTATTATATAGATTTCTCGTGCGAAAATTTGTTAGTATTAGATATTTCTAATAAATCTATTTCGAAAGATAAAAAGAAAGAGTTAAGTCTTAATGAATATACTCAAACACATTAAATATTTTATTTTTAAATTAATACTTTTTTAGTTCATATTTATAATAATTGTTCGATATATTTTCTTAAAAATTTCAATATGGTCTTATTATTTATTAGGAGAGTCGATATGGTTCTAACTATTGTTAACGTTGTTAGATTGTGATGATTTGACAAAATGATACATTTGTATTTTAAAAAAAAAAAGTGTTCAAATCATTCTATCAAGTTATTATCTTGTAATTATGTTAACGTTAATTATTGAAATAGATTACATTGTTTTTTTTTAATAAATATTTGAGATCACATAAAAAATTAAAAAAAAAAGTATATGTTGAATAATTGTTACAAAGATAAAAATGATAATAAGCCTTTATGTTTTATCTTAAATGATTTGAGATAAATTTTTTTAAGGAATTTGATTCTTCTTTTTGGTTGTTGAAATAAATGTCAATTGTTGAGAGATATGTATACATCTAATGTAAGCAAATTTAATTAATCTACAATGACATAATAAAAAGAGTGCATCATTAATATTGAAAAGGAGTTGGTGGAATTTTATATAACTTCTTGAGTGTATGGAACAACACATATAGTTTTGGAACCACTATCTACTACCTACCTCTTAAGAGAAGTCAAAGTGATACACGTGTTCAAATGCTATAACTTCTCCACATCTTCCTCATGCTTTATGTAGAACGAAAATTCTTTTTCCTACTAACACTTTTTCACATATTCGAATAAAATTTCAAACCTACTTTTGAGAATTAGTGCACATATACATAAGATACAACGAAAAAAGAACAAAGTTATTGAGTTCAATACAAAATTACATTTGAGCTACTGAATTAGCATTCAAACACAATTAATAACGTGGTGTGCAAGTAATTAGTGTACTCAAACTTAGGTTTGTTAAGACATTATCGAGTTTAATCCTTATTGAAAACAATTTTGTAGTCATATTGTTCTTGTCTTCGAGCTAAATTAATACGAGGAAAAAATATTGTTGGAGAATATTAGTTAACACTTAAATGGGAGAAGACATAAATATGTTGATGTGATGCGATCCAAACTTTAAGGAAAAAGAAAGTAAAAAGGATTTTGTTTTCTAATATAGACTTATAAAAACAAAATTTGGCAACTTTTTTCAAAATTTGGGTTCCAATTTATGTGTATAAGTTAATTAATTAGAAGACTTATTTTTATTTTTTTATTTTAGATTTATTTCTATTATTATATTCCATAAATATAAAATTTTTGTTTTGTCTTTATTTTTATCAGAAGCGGTATACTGCACATCCATAAAACATGATATTAATGATCATTCAAGGTAATACATGTTTATTTTTTATTTTTTCAAAGTCAAACATAAATCAACAAATTATAATTATATTATGGTCATGCTGATCGGTGCACTTGGGATACTGGATAATTAATATATATTAGATTCTATAAAAGTACATAAATAAGTGTAATATTAAATAAAATCTGACTTAATAACTATTAATGCAATTTTATTTTTTTAAAGGACAAAAATGTCCATAAATATTATACATGTATATTTAATATTTTATTTAATATTCACAAATAAAAGTTAAAAAAATTACTTAATAAAATAACTATATTAAAATGTTGCTAAAAATTAAATATAGTTAAATATAAGAAAGTTTAAATTAACAGAAAAATCAACAAAAAAAATAGTGTTAAACATCTAAACATGTTACAAAAAAAGAACAATTAAAGTGTCAATTTGAGACTTAATTGATTTTTTTAGTAGAGACCTTACAAATTTCAAAGTTTTTGTTTTGTAACAATAAGTTATTGTCTAAAAATTTAAAAGAGTATTTTTGTCTTTATAAATTTTATTATGTGCATTTATACTATTTTAATTACTATATATAATTATTTCAGTTTTCAATGTAAAAATGATGATATTAAAACATATTTATTATTCCTTAACCAGTGCCTTTAGGGTACTGGTTAACATTCTCCTTATATTATTAAATAAAAATGGGATATTGTTAACCAATGTCTTTAACATACTGATTAAGGTAATTAATATGCATTAAATCCTATAAAATATACATAAGTAAATGTGATATTAAATTAATATGACTTAATACTATTAATGTAATTTTATTTTATTTAAAGGATAAAAATGTTCATAAGTATTGTACATGTGTGTTTCATATTTTATTTAATGTTCACAAATAAAAGTTAAAAAATAATTAAATAATTAAATAACTACATGTTAATGTTGCTAAAAATCAAATATAATTAAACATAAGAAAGTTTAAATTAACAAAACAACCACCAAAATAAAATAGTGTTAAAATTTTTAAAAAATTATAAAAAAAACAACTAAAAAATTCATTCAAATCAAAATTTATTTCATTGTTGCTCTTATCTCTATGGCTATCTCCATCCAATGTGCAATTTGCCTTCTAGAAAGCATATTCAAAACAAAAAAGGAAAATTAATTTGAAGGAGTAGTAGAAAGACAAATTTTTTTCACAAAAAGTGTAATAATTTAATCACTGAATAATAATTTTTTTTTTTTTGCAAAACTTAAAGACATACATTTCAAAGGTTTACCGGTTTTCACATTTAAGACTTTACTCTGAGAGATTCTTGAAGTGCCACCAGAGATTTTTGTTTTCTTTTTATTTTTATTTTTGCAAAACTTAAAGACGTGCATTTCAAAGGTTTACCCGTTTTCACATTTAAGACTTTACTTTGAGAGATTCTTGAAGTGCCACCAGAGATTTTTGTTTTCTTTTTAGTAGAGACCTTAAAAATTCCAAAATCATTCTTGTATCAGTAGTTATTGTCTAAGAGTTAAAAATAGTATTTTTTTTTTGTCTTTATAAAATCTGTTATATGCATTTATACCGTCTTAATTAATGTCTTAATTAATGTATTTAATTATTTTAATTTTTAATGTAAAAATGATGAACCAATACAAATTAATTATCATTAATCCGTGACCTAAGATACTAGTTAGCATTTTCCGTAAAAATATAAAATAATACTTGAATAAAAATGAATGGTTGTACATCTAAAAATCAGTTAAAATAATAATAATAAATAATAATAAAAAAGCATTAATACAATCTGATAAATTACATAAAAAAATATTTTAATAATAATAAAAAGACTATATATATATATATATATATATATATATTTCTTGTTATATATACATGTAGTCTTCATATTTAATTTAAAAAGTTAGATAATACTTATATTTATACTTAATTAATACATATTTATTTTTTAAAATGAAAACGAATTTGGAAGACCGATTAATTTGCTATCCCTAGTTATATGGCACTGCAATTTATTTATTTATTTTGCCTTTCCCTTTCATTTTACATTGGCGGTTTATGAAACTCAACTCATAAATTTGGTATGTAAAAGACGGTTGGCAGACGTATAAAATATTGAATGCATGCAACATTGACTTTTGTTAATTTAGTTTAACTTTCATAGAATCTCACTATAAAAAATAATTTCTTTTATATTAGAAAAGTTAATAGTTTTTGTCAGCTTAAATATATATTTTAATGATAGTATATGATCAAACCAATAACTTATAAAATATTCTTAGTACATTTGAATCAGAAAAAATATCGGTACAAAATTAAATTACAAACCCAGAAAGATCCAAACCCAAACTGCACCAACATAAAAAAATAAAATAAAATGAACCTACCTCAAAGTCACCTTCAAAAGTCTTCTTATTACACTTCACTTTTTCAATTTTTTTAAACCAACCTTATGCATACGTTTGCTTCTAATATATTCAAAATGATATTCAAAAAGATTAAGTGTTGATATTATCTAACAATTATTGAAGAATGCAATATATATGAAAAAATCAAGTTGTTATGAAGTTTAAACGAAGATGAGTTGAGACGTCAAAATTTGCAAAAAAGAAGGAAAACAACAAAATTAAATATTAAATATTTGTTTATAAATATAAGATCGTAACAACCGTCATCCTTTTAAAGTTTTAGATAAAATCCAATTTTTTGTTATATACAACATAAATATGGAAATAAAAAAAATTAAAAAATAAAAAACAGATAAGAATGTTGAAAGATAAAATTATATATTATTGACATGATTGTAGAATACACAATACCTTAAAGAATTATGTACCTTATTTTTTTTTCTAAACCTTCTATAGTATATTTTTGAAGTAGATAATTTCTTATGAGGTTTTTTGGCAAGAATGGTTGAGGTTAGTTAGTACCATGAATAAAGGATTGTTAAGAAGGTGTAAATTGGGTTTCATAGGTGCAATTGTTAGAAAAAAATATAAGGGCCCAACAATTGCACGTAAAGCCCAAAAATAGGTAGCCCAAATAGGTTCGCGAAAAGCCCAACCCCAATTTCAGAGGCACGCACCACTCTGATACTGTTCGTTCGGTCACGACAAGGAACGCAGTACAGTAACACTTTTTTGAACTCACTCTTGGTTCGTTGAAATTGAAACCAAGACTAATAATTTTTGTGAATTAGAGTAACGATTACTTCAGAAAAGAATCATCACTTGAATTATATGTTGCTGGAAATTTAACAATGGGAGTGATAAAGGATGGAACAATCTCAGGGGTTGTACCCGAACCTGAAGGATTTTTGGTGCACTATCCTGCGTATCCTTCGTCTATCTCTCGAGCTGTTGATACTCTTGGTGGAATTCAAGGCATTCTCAAGGTATTGCTAACCCTAATTTTGTTGTATGATTAGATTAATTAATCAATGTCGTTGCTTATTACTTTTACATTTTGTTCAAATTGTGAATTTTGTATGCCTTTATCTTTCTAGTTCCTTCATGCTGATTGCAGTTTCTGTTAATTTTTGCTTTTGGAGTGACGCTTTAGGCTCGGAGTTCACAATCAAATAAATTGGAGCTCCGTTTCCGTCCCGAAGACCCGTATTCACACCCTGCATTTGGGGAGCTTCGTCCCACTAACTCTCTGCTTCTCAAAATTTCGAAGAGAAAGTCTCCATGTGTTCGTGAAGCCGAAGAAGCTTCTAGCAGCTCCGGAGTGAAAAATGGGGAGCAAGAAAATCAACCGGAAAGTGAGCGGAAGCAAGAGGAAAGTCTTTGTGCTGACATCGTTGCTCGGGTTACTGACGCTTATTTTTTTGATGGTTCGACACTTTAAAGTGTTATTTTTTCTTTTTTTTTAAAGAATTTAATTAGATTTTTGCGATCTCTTAAGCGAGTTATATGGTTGATTTTATTTTTGTATTTAAAAAAATAATGAAGGGATGGCGGACTACCAACATGTGATTCCAGTCCATGCTGATGTTGCCAGGAGGAAGAAGCGTAATTGGCCAGAGCTAGAAGAACCGCTTTTTGGTGAATATTTTGTTTTAATGTTTCTGTTATTCCAACTTAATGTCTTTGGTGTGATTAATGGCTGTTATTAAGGTTAGTGGCTTGTGTTGTGTTCTGTCATAGATAAGGGTGGTTTCATGGATCCGGATCATGAGGATGTTATGATTATAGTGCCTCCAATTTTTTCTCCAAAAGATGTGCCAGAAAATTTAGTGTAAGTTTCTCTGAAATTTCTTGTTTAGTGATCAGATACTTAATTTAAGAGAGAAGTCAGGAACAGCATGCAATACCATAATTGTTGAAAATACAAAGAAAATGACCTGGACATTATTATCAATCTTCATGATGAGGAAAGCTCTGGAGACTCGCTTAAGAGGATATTTATTTTGTTATCTGTTATTCTTTTTTGTTTTAGCTCTTATAGTTCATTTATAGTTTTCAGGATTGGTTTGTTTAAAATTATTTTGTCATCTTGTGTACATTTATAGTGTATCGCCTCTGTGGTACCTTTCAGCTAGGCTGTATTTCTTGCCAATTTATATCTATTATGTTCTGTTTTTTCTGCAGTTTGGGGTCTTCGGAGATTATGACACATTAAATTCTTAAAATTGATGTATTTAATATCTTTAAGAATAAAGAAAATAGGGATTGAGATTAAAACCCACTTCTAACATGGTATCAAAGCCAAGTTAAAGTCTATCCTAGCGAACTTTCTTGGACATTCTGTTCCACCCGATATTGGGCCGTTAACGGACTACCCACTAATTTCTTATTCCACGCACAAAATAAATATACCTCGGCGTGAGGGGGTGTGTTGGAAGTCCTACATCGACTAGAGATAAGGCTAATTCACAATATATAAGTGAGGTGCAAACCTCACCTTACAAGCCGGTTTTGTGGGGTTGAGTTAGGATTAAAACCTACTTCTAACAAATATCTTCATTTTTCGTGTCTTTTCGCTCCACAGATGGAGTGGGAGTTGGCAATGAAGTTTTCAGTTGTACTTGGTTTTCCTATTAGTTGTCTACATCATAAGTTTTATTGTAACTTTTGTTGGTTACCCTTGTAAAGATTTGACTGGCAATTTTATTTTGTGTTAACTTTACGATGAAGGGACTTAGTCATTTTCTTATTTCAGCTTGAGACCAGCTGCCATACCGAGCTCAAAAAAGAAACAAGAGGAAGTTGTACAACAACACCTTATCGAGGTAAGGATAATTCAGATAAATTTCTTAATAGTATATAGGCATAAAATTTAATCATTTTCGTAGGTAGGAGTATATTAGTGACAGTTGGTAAGTGTTGATGACTTGTCTGAGTCTCTTTGGCTCTGATTCACAATTACTTCTCTGCAGAATCCTTCATATGAGTCTATTGATTGAAAATTTTTAGTAGTTAGTCTGACCCATTCGTTGTCTGTTTAACTTTCTATCATCCTGACATTTCATACATATAAACATGTAAATATCTTTTCCTTGCTGGGCATAGTAATAACTACATTAAAGTAAAGGGGTTAGATATATTTAGAGAGAGGTGAATGAAGTACCTAGCGAACTTGATATAACATTAAACAAACACACACACACAAACACAAAATCAACAACACAGACCCATTTAATTATCTTTGGATCTAATTGCAAGGTATGAGACATGAATCCTACATTGGTAGTATATAATGGTAGTGTGATGTTCATAAGGCTTTGGGCTCTCCAACTACAATTGCTAGCTTATGTGGTGTGGTCTTCCAAGATTCTTATCAATTGGTATTATAGATTTCCGCCATGTCTCTCTGCTGCAAACACATTACAGTTTTTGCTGAGGACTGGTCAAAGGGCTAATTAGTATATTGCTGCCTGTGTGGTTTCTAGGGCTGCAGGGTGTGGTGTGATGTTAGGATTCAACTGTAAGGTACAGGGCATGGACCCATTCTGGACATATGAGATTCAAATATGGGATTTATCAGTCCTTGGGATTTTCCACTGTAACAGCTAGCATTTGTGTTGTTCTCCCAAGGTTCTTGTCATAGGACAAATAAGTGTCAGGCTTATGAATATTTAAATGGTAGTTGAATGTCACTAGTCCTGTTAAGAATCACTATTCAAATAAAAGAATTGAATTTAGAGTTAGTGATTTAATGAAATAGGGACCTTCAATTGTTAGCAGTTGAGTGCATTAGAAGCTAAAATTAAGGATTTTGTAGAAAACAAACTAGAAGAATCCAACCCAAACCATCCTATATAAATTAGCAGAGAAATTGATAGGCTAAGATCAAAAGTGTTTGTACTGACCGGCTAATTTACCACTCTAGTTTCTGTGACTTGTGAAACTAAAATTCCAAATAAAATTAGGGTCTTGACCTAAAGGAACATTAATTATCGTTGACTTGAGCAAAAATAGAGAGATAATAGGTATGTAAAGCTTCAAAAAAAGGAAAGACCTAAGTTTCCTTTGAAAAATTTATACTCTTGTTCTGTTTCAGGTAAAAAGTTCGTTACTGAAATCAAATGACAGTTTTTTTCCATGGTGATAGTAGTTAATTTGTCATTTATTTTCGGCCAGTAATGAAAAAGATCACATAATGAAAATCTGTTGATACTAGGTGACATATACATTGAAAATAACTAAAATGAATTCTGTGTAATTTTTTGCTTTGCTGTCATCAGTCATATGCATTATTTTAAGAAAAACTTTTCTTGTGATGTGGCAGATGGATGTGGAGATGGAGCCAGTCCTTGCACTTGATTTTGATATTAAAGATATCCTTTTATCAATTGGTAGAATTATCGTATTTCAAACTTATTTAAGTTGTAAAGCTCTATGGGATTATATTATGCCTATTTTTATCGTTTTAGCTCCTTTGGATTATTATTATTTTTTCTTAAATTTCCTCTATAGTATACATTTGAACCATTCTTGATTAATTTTAGCACATTGCTGATATCAACAAAGTACTTGCAAATTAGTACTATTATTTAGTATCTCACTGTTGCTGTATGTTCAGTGTATTTTCCCATTTGGATCCATTAATTTTTTTTTTTTTAAATTTTATAGGTTTTCTCTTTGTTGATATTTCTTTGCTTTTTGAATCAAATTTTGGAAATTTTTTTGCAATAAATAGATCTTAGTGCAATTTGCACTTTGTGGTTCTATGTTTCCTTAGCTGTCCTACATATTCCTAAGAAAGTGAATTGGGAGGAATACATACCACAAGGCTCAGATCAGTGGGAGTTACAGATGGTTGTATCTGGAATGTTTGATGAGCGACCTATATGGTCCAAAGATTCTCTTACTGAACGCTTGCACAAGAAGGGCTTAAGCTTTTCGCATGGCATGCTCAGAAGGTGACTGAAGTAAATTCAGCTGATTAGCTTTTGGAAAGTGTAACAATTGAATTGCGAGTGATCATCTGTTCTTTCTTGCAGGCTTCTATCTAGAATTTCTTATTACTTTTCCAGTGGCCCGTTTCTAAGGTTCTGGATCAAGAAAGGATATGATCCACGCAAGGATCCCAATTCTCGCATGTGAGACTTACTTCATAATTTCTAAATAATGTCTTGGATTCTAGTCATGCATTTGCACTAAAAAGGTGTTTGATAGTATGACAACATATTGTATTATTCTTTCAAAATGATGAGAAAATCTATATTATTATTTTTCACTCCATTTGGTTTCCTATTTCCTCAGTTTTGAGTCTGTCTAGCTTAACCTAATTCTTTTTGGTTAACTTTCTCAATGATGATTGATGGAAGATGTAGGGTAGTATGACCTGGAACTTCCAGTTAATTTAGAGGGTTAGCTTTGAATTTTCAGTAACGTACAATGTTAGGTTTAAAAAGGCGTGTCATACAATTTGGGCTATTTTTTTTTTGTGTGAAATTGTGCCTTTACTTTAGGTGCTTGCATGGCCTTAATTCAAGCCTTTTTACCTAGAATTTATTACTACTTTATAATTTGCTTAAGGGCCATCATGGTGGTTCCTACAGTACAGCAGTTCATCCTAGTTTGGTCACACTTAAGCAGTAAGTGAACCGACACTGAGATACACAATTACAGCCATCACTGCAACCACCTCATTGACTTCCTCTATCAGTTTTGTGAGGCAACGACCAATGACTTGTTGGTATCTATCAGAGCAGTAAAATAGAACAGGAGTAAGAAACATGTGCTCCAGGGGTGTACCCTCTGAACTAGGATCAGTTGTTCTTAGGAGCTTCACAGGTTTTGGTAAGACCAAGATGAGTTGGCTTTCTAGCTAAATGTATGCTACTTTTGGTGTATTTAGCTTTAATCCTTTTTCAAGTACTATGTTCAGATTTTATATCATATCAGGGAGAGGATTGTTTTTATAAATTATCATTTTTTTTCCATGCCTCTTCTTAGGAGTCCCCCAGACGGATATGAAGAAACTGGATGGTTTATTTGTTAATCTGGTTTCAGATTCCGTTCTGGTTCATAATTGACCAACTATCCATGAGCTTCGGATGATATTTGCCTATAATATTGAATCTTCAAATATGAATTTATATATTTTGTACCAAGGCCTAATAACACACAATCTTCATTCAGTCAAGCATTTTTTTAGTGAATTTTTATTAGCTGTACTTTTGTTCAATAAATTTGAATCTTCAATCTGTTGACTACGTTTAGCTTTTTGGTTTAGCAGTTATCAAAGAATCGATTATCGAGTACCTGTCCCATTACGAAGTTACTGTGATGCTCATTTAGCCAATAAGTAAGTCTTTTTCTTCGTTTTATCTCTTTCTACGTTAACATAGCTGTTGACTGTAATTTGGAATCACAAAAGTGAAGAGAAAGAGATCACTGGAATTTACTACAATCACAATTAAATTTATTTGCTGACATCTAGGTTGATATAACATATCTGGTTTTTGCCACAATAAGTTGTTTTCTCATTCGTTATTATCTTGCTATTTAAGTTGTTTTTCATTCGAAAGGGCTATTGTTTCATGCAGATCAAAACACAAATGGGAGGATATATGTGCCTTTCGTGTCTTCCCTTACAAGTTCCAGACTTCCTTGCAGTTTTTTGACCTTATTGATGATTATATTCAAGCAGAAATAAAGAAGTCTCCACTCCAATCAACTTGCACTGTACTTCCTTTATATGAAGTTTTATTTAATATCTCGCTAATTATGCTGACACATTTTGTGCTGACACACTTGATATCGCCAACTTTTAAAAGACAAACATGCTTTACTTGTTACTGTGCATTTACGTGTTTCATATTTTTTCTATTGCGTAGCATAGAGGTCCCTTATGTGTTATCTATGAATGATGTGGAATTGCTCATTTTTCCTTTTTGCTTGAGCAGTCAAGGAGTAGCAAATTTATTCCATATAATATTGGTTTACTCTGAAATTTGTGCATGTCGAATTGTTGTGTAATTTATGCCACAAAAGATAACATAAAAAATGCTTGATTTAATATATCATGCTTGAAGTTATGAGAAAACTCATTAACTAAATTGCATCCAAAATGCTACTCTTGCAGTTTGCAACTGGTTGGTTCTCACAACACATGATCAATTGTATCAGACAACGTCTTATGGTGCGATTCCTATCAGTATTTCCCAAGCCTGGTGCCGAGAATTTACTCAGAGCTGCTACTTTAAAGTTTGAAAAGTTGAGGAGGGAGACCTACAGACATGCGATGAAGCTCGACGAAGAAGAATGCCAACAACCTAATTTAGGTTCTCCTTTTATTTATTTTTTCTTTTTCTTTTCCCACAGTTCTTTATATTTATTATTGCTATTGCTTTAGTAAATTAATAGAGCCAACGGAATAATTCCACATCTAATAATATGATGTAAGAAGAATAATTAAATCCCCTTTTAAACTTTGTCTAGTTCCTAGCCTTTCATTAGTTATTACACTTCTATTTCTCAAGAAACCCTACATTTCTATTGAGTATTTAATGATTGAAACTTGTAAGGGAGAATTCCGAGCCAAAGTTTTCTAATTTGTTTCCTCAAACGGTTATTTGTTTTGTATCAGACTTTATTAATGTAGTTAGAACAAATTCTGTTTTTCTAATTTGTTGTTTAATATGAATGGGAACTAATTAGAAGATTTGTTGTCCTTGTAAAACAATAGTTTAATATATTCAAGTAAAAATTACTCTTTTCTGATCTGTTGAATAACATTTGATTAAGAAAATATCAATGAAAAAATTTGTGTCATGGACACAGCTTTGGAAGAGCATGAAGAACTTGATAATGCTGAAGATGAAGAGGAGGCAGCTGAGGGTAACGATAGTGAAGAAGAATGGGAAGAAGAACTCGATCTGGTGCTTTTTTTTCTATCTATTTTATGCTTTTGTGCTTTGTCATTAGATTGGGTTAGTAATGACTTTTAAACTGAATATATATTTTTTTATGTTGTTGATACGTGTAGGCTGGAGATATTCAAATTCCTCTGCAGTCTCAGTCGTGTATCCTTTTCTATTTCAACTCTAAATTTAATTATTTAAAGAACTAAAAATTGATAATTATATAATTCATACATACTACCGCGATTATGCTTTTTAAAATTTTGCACATAGAAGTTTATGTTTCTCATTGTTAAGCTATTAGATTGGTATGTGTTAAGAGAAGATGGATTTTTATCATGTAAGTTAGGTTTCATCAAGGCTCTCAACTGACACTTTTTGGACTCCCTTACAATGTTCAGATACCAACATTGAGAATTTTTCAAGGACTCATTTACAGGAACTTTTTGGTAGCTTTCCACATAATGAAGTTCATGGTGCCAACCTGCTACTAACAAATGATAGCGACGAAGAATATCACATATACGAGGAAGATAGTGAGGAGAATTACTCAGACGAATGATTTCTGACATTCTTAGTTACATACGAGGGTAAACATCGGTATATATTTGTTGATTAAATTTTTATCATGTAACCTAGTGTCCCTTTTTATATAAAAAAGTAGAAGTAGATAGAAAATAGAAAATAGTAGAGAAATGGGCATGAATGATTTAAGAAAATATTGTTTCATTTTGTATCTATTTTTGTCGATAATTATAAAATATATCATTTTATTTTTAATTTATCTTTTGTTTTTTCTGAAGATGACTGTAGAAGGTTGAATAATAATATGAGAAAACAGTAAAATATACATTTTTGCTGTAGAAACATATTATGAATCCCGGATTTTATGCATACTAACACTTTCAGTACTGTGCTGATTGAAATTGTGATATCTGAGAGTGTGAAAAATAAAGTGATATATCACTAATCACTAATTATAATAGATATGTATTCCTACAGCATCCAACATGAATGGGTCTCGACCTAACTGAGGCATATTTGAGTCTATTTGGTCCCCCTTATTCATAAAAATATATGATATTAAACACTCCTTATTCATTAAATGCACTATTCCTTTCCCATTTTTCTCAGCTAGCACTCTTGCACTTGTTCTATAATTGTTGCTAAAAACCATAGTTTTCTAAAATATGTGGTTGAGTAACCACTAGCTTTAGGTCCAAAACTTTGTCATACATCCCATCTTAACTTCAAGGCTCCTGTTCTAATAATTGTAGGTTTGTAGGTGTATAATAGCATACTTTAAGTGCTCATTCCACAGTTGAAATAGATCGAATGGTTTAAGTTTTGCAGTTGTGTACTATTGTAAGTAGAATAATTATGTAGTTTGTGGGTCATATGATGGGTGATAGGGTGATGGTGGAAATTAATAAAAAAAAATATGATGCACAAACATCTTATTTTTAGTTTAAAATATTATTTTTTAGGATGAATATCAACCTAAAAAAGATACAAATATTATTTTTTATTAGATATTAGAATGATGTAAAAAAAAAACGAAGTTGTAGATATAAAAATTTTCAAACAAAAATGACTTCTCTACGTGACCTTTTTATCAAAAAATCATGTTTAAACATTTTAAAAAGATTTTTTTGACTGATATATTATTTGATTATATATTTTATATACAATCATATTATATATAACTATAAATATTAATAGTAGATTTTATAATAAAAGAAAGTAAATTTGAAATTTTAAGTTTTGGACATATGAAGTTATGGGTAACTCTTAGCATATTGATTCAAATTTTCACCTCTACTTAAATTGTATTGATTTATTTAATATAAATGTCAGTTATATAACATAAGAAAAAAAAAAGATTACAGGAATTAAAATAAAAAAATAAAGATAAGTTGAATGGACACCACAATTTTATATGTTATTTAATAATACAAAGTTGAGATAATTATTATAAAATTAATAAATGTATATATATATATATATAATAATAATAATAATAATAATAATTTTCCATTAAATAAAATAAAGATATTGTTAGCATGTACTTTATTACATTCAATCAACTTGTTTAATTTATAAAACACAAATTTTATATTTTCTTGATAAATTCAGTATATCTGAATGAAGTTAGTTATTATATTGTTTTTCCTAAGATATTTTTAAAGATTAAATTATTATGTCTTTTGGAGAGAGAGAGAGAGAGAGTGATTGTCTATAGTGGTTAATAGAATGATAGCTCAACCTAATGGTATAAATGTTCATGACTTTAATAAAAAAAATTCTTATTCTAGGGTATAAAGATTTTTTATCGCTTAATTATTTTAGAATATACAGATTTTTTTTTTCATTTTTGTTATTCTGGGAAAATATTCAAACTTTGTGTACTTGTTGTGTTTGTCCATTTTTAATACGGTAATTTATTATGTTTTAAATTTTCTTACTTTTTTAAATATTGTTCTTCAGAAAATAAAGAAAAATTTGCATGATTATATGATCTATTGATTATTTTAAGCTAGATTAAACTCAGGTTTAAAAAATATATACACATGATAGATAAATAGACGGTATCCAAATTTAAAAATGATGATATAAACACTGGATAATGATAGGGATTTCCTTAAGTTTTATAGTATCATCATTCATGCAGTTTTATCTTGAAGAGACCTTATTCTATAAAAACACTAATGACTTCTTTTAAGTGTTTATTTGGAAAGTCTTAACATGATTCATCGTTTATACGTTAATCTTCATTATATAAGATAAATGAGTACAAAACTTCTGATTTATTCTATATGTAACTCGATTTGTAAAATTGATTTAAGTTTAATGACATGCTGATACACTTCTCTATTCCTCTTAATCCTGTCAGAAAAGTAACACCACCACTTACATGGTTCTTGTTTAAATTACAAGAAATATAATATGCTGAAGAATGCTCAATGTAAAGGTAAAAGAGAGGGAAGAAAACAGAAAAAGAAAATTGAAATTGCTGATAAAAAAAAGTCAATAAGGTTAACTTGTTTATGATCCTCTGAGAAATTGTGAAATCTACATGTGTATCATATTCTACCTTAGTTAGACACTATATTGAGAAAAGACACTCGAGTGTTAATAAGGCGTTTAAACAAGCAATCCAATCCATTTTCAAGCCCTTCAATGACTACCACCACAGCCTCAAGCTCTTTATTCGCACATTGAATATTCTCTGCTTCAAAATCTTTATCTGCATTATCCATCACCATTCTGCAAAGTGCCAAGTCCACTTTTTCCAATTCATTCACATTCTGAACAAGTGTTCCTTTTCTCATCACTCTCGACACAAATGTCCACTTGTTATTCACCTTCGACCTTAAGATCGGCGAAGAAAGAAACGACACAAGTGACTGAAAGATGCAGCTGGTGATGAAGCTAGCTTCTCTTACAACCCTCACAACTGCTGAAAGATGATGATTCAGATCCAAAGGAAATGATGATGATGACCCTTCACTGTGCTTCAACAAAACAAGAGATTTCGTACATTGTTTCCTTGTGTTTCTTCTGAGACTCCAATACGAAGAAACATGGTTTTCGATCACAAAGTCTCCAACTTTTCTCCTTCTGAGTGCTGATTGAAGGTCTCTAACGTTTCCCTTCATCAGCATCATGGCATCCCTTGTTTCTCCCAGAATGTCCAAGAATCTGAGTGGACAATCCAGCAACTCATCGACCCATTTTTGGTTCTGATGAAGAGAGAGTGCTTGTTGGGTGAGTGGCAATTTCAGAAGATCTTCCATGCACTTGTACAACTCTGCAAGGCCTGAGAGACCGAAGAAAATTCTCTCCGCTTCAGAGGTAGATGAAACCTCCCATGATTTGAGCTTGTTAAGCTCTTCTTCGATTCGAACCGTGTTTGGGTGTGATCTTGTTGGCAAGCTTATGGATCGAATGGCATAGCCATGAGAATGTTTTGGTGAAAAGGTAGAAGCCATAGTTGTTGTTCTTACGAATGTCAAGACATTTTGTGGTTGTGATGATATATATAAGAAAGCATGTACGTGTGGTTTTCTCATATGGTCTGTGGTAATCAAGATTCTCTGATTTTTTTGTGTTGTTTTTTGTTTAGTATTAAAAATATACTGTATTGACATTTTAAATATCTTTTTAATATATTTTAAAACATCAAATTTAGTGGTAATCAATATATTACGAAGATATAATAGAAAAACAACAATAAAAAAAAAACCTAGGGGAGAATCCAAATTCATTTGGGATGTTGTTGTGAGGTCTTGTCGTGTTTTAAATGGTGTATGTAAGTGTAAGAAAGGGTGTAAGGTGGACCTCTCAAATTGGCTCTCATGTCTTTTTTTTATCTCACCGTCCCTCATGCAGAGTCACTCAACTTCCATACAAAATCATGCATAAGAAGGGCCCATGCAGGAAGAGGTTCTACACAGTACAACCATGGCAGCCTCCACTTGTGTGAGAATTCTCTGGGCGAATCACTCAACAACATTCATTGTCTTGGCTAAAACATCAAATTTGTAAGATGACTTTTTCTCAATACAATTTATATTTATTTATTTATACTTATTCTTAAGAATCTAAGAGTAGAATAGATGGATTTAAGGGGAGTGAATAAATAAATTTGTGTAAATTTAAAGGTAAGTTGTTTCTTTTAAAAAATTTGAAAATGAAAATGGGTAGATTTGAAATTAAGATTTTTGAAATGTAAGAGGAATTCATGAGATGTAATGTCTGTCAAGGGAGCCAGAAAGGCCAGTAAGAGAAAGCTCCTCAGGTCTGTCATGTTAGGTTTATAGAAAGAGTTTTATTGGAGAGATACAAACATCAATGAAACCTGAATCCAATCACATAAGGTATTGACACCACTCTCAACCCAAAACCTTAAAACAATGAGTTTATGGATCTTTATCTTTATATAGTGCTCTACTTTCTCTCATTTCTATCCAATTTGAGACTTAAACTCACACTTAAATTCTTAACACGTGTTCATCCCATTTGCGATTCATTATCAAATAACAATATTATTAATTGTAATAGACTGATTTTGTTGATTTTGTTGAACGATAGAAAATTTTTTTATATTGGCATAATACATGTGTAATGATGATTTTGGTTGTACTCTTTTAATATTTAAATTCTAAGATTTGAAAAATAAGAATGTAGCAAAAAAGATTTAATATTTAAAAATAGTTTTGCAACTAACAAAACTAGTACTATATTGAACTATTAATCACATCATAATTAATAATTTAATTAGCAACTAATTTAATGATTGGTTAAATTAGCACCTGAGATAACCAGGTTGCTAAATTGGTCACAAAGAATCACTTGCAACCAATTGGAGCAATTATTTTTATTTTTGTTATCAGCAACCAATTATTATCTGATGCCAAATTATAAATTGTGGCTGAAAATTGAATCAATTGCTACAGTGATTAGCAATGAGGATTTGACAACTGCTTTAATTGTTCACCAAACCAATCATGTACTAAGTGTGGGGCACAAATTGTCAATATATTTAGCAACAGCAGTGGTAGTTATTACAGTTGAAAAAGAAACATGATAACATAATCAAATGAAAAGCTTTTTGTTTTCAATATTTTATTTTCGATAATTATATTATTTGTATTCATTGACTTGGTTGATAATACTTGTAATATTCTATTATTTATTAAAAAAAATGTACAAATGACATTTTATGTATGTAAACTATTTTTCTATTTCATCTTTAATAGTATTTTTACATCACAACATAAAACTCATAAACATAAACATATATATATATATATGCCTATAATTAGTTGTAGTAATTAATTGTTTTTATAACTTTAATATATAAGCTCATTTTTCTTCTTGAAAAAACTAATTTATTTCATCATTTTCTCTATCTATCCTTTTCTTTTCTTCTTTTCTTCTAAAAACAATCATGATTCAAAACTATTTGAAAGTTCTGATACATAACTTGGAAAAGTTCTATGAAATTGCATTGTGTCGGAAATAGTCCAAGTGTGAGTCAAAAAAAAGTTTCACATTGGATATAATAGACAAAGTTAAACACTATATAAAGACTATAACACCATTACATTAAGATTTTGGAGTTAAAGTGATGTCAAAAACATTTTATGTGTAAGACTAATATATAATCATAATTCATATATGAAGAATAGTGACAGACTAATATATAATCATACATTAAGATTTTGGAGTTAAAGTAGTGTCAAAAATATTTTATATGTAAGACTAATGTATAATCATAATTCATAATCCATGACATTGAGCAATATGATCAAAGTTATATTACATATATGACAAATTTCAGATTCAAGAGGGCACCTCTTTTTTGCCTTTTTGTTATTAAGTGGTGGCTATAAAGATTGACAAAAAATTATTATCATAATTTTGAATTGCACGAACAGCACTCCATAGAGTTCCTTTTAAGGAGTGCAATAATCATCATTAGTTGTTACACCTAAAACGTGTTCACGTGTATATGTATCTTTCAAAAGGGACATTGTTTTCCAAATAGTGACAGACACTAACGTGAAAGTGTCTTTAAAACGAAATTCAAACCTTAATTAACCACTTGATGAAAGCTCAAAATCTTTCATCAAACCTAGTTTTGTTTAATTGAAGTAAAATGACAAAAATTATTAATGCATGTTAATATAAAATATGTTACATAAAATTTTAAGGGGAGATAATTTAATTTTGTTTACCTCTAACATGAGGAAAGAAACTGTTTTTGTATAATAAACTTGTACACAACAAAAAAAAATAGTAGAAAAATGAGATGAAATATAGATAATGCGATACATTTAAAGTAAATAAATATTATAGAAAGAGAGGGATCAAGTCTATTTGAAACTGAATTTAAAGAATTATTTCTTATTTTTAATATTTTGTTTTATTTATTTAATATAATATAATGGTGAAAAACGAATTAGTTACCATAACTGTTATATTAAAATAAAATAAACAATAAAGATAATAAGTAATTTTTTTAGAGTTACTCTTGCACTATGTTAATCCGCTGGCTTTTGAGATATTTTATAAGTGATACAATTTTAGTGTAAGTAGTTGTTTATTTTGAAGGTTAATGATCTTTGTTATAGAATTATCTTTATTCTAATGGGCTAGTATGTTTTTGTTTATTTTAAAAATAATATTTTAACAAAAATGTTTTATCTATATCTCAAATAAGTAATTATTTTAAATAGTTATTTTAAGTTTAAACAAAGTGGTCACTTTTAGTATATGTAGAGAATGTGAAAACTAAATAGGGTGAATACATACATTACATAGTTCCTATCTATGTATGATGGGCTTTTATGAGAATGGGCTGCTAGAAAATTTTACATAAACAATGGTGAATTTCTTATTCTACTCCATGTTTTCTTTCCGCACCTCCGTATTTTTTAAAATTTCAATTATATCTATGTTGAAATTATAATTTCAGATTTATAGTAAATATTTTGGATTACACAAAAATATTAATTCTACACATTTTGGAATTTTGGATTGTTCAATTCGAAATATGAATTTACATTATGAAATGCATGTAGATTTATGTTCTAAATGATTAATCCGTACTACAAATTTATTTTTTAAATTATATAATATGTGATACAAATTTGAAAGATAATTCATAATATAAATTTTATTTTAAAATTTACTTTCCATGATACAAATTTATATTCTTGATTATATTCAAAGAATATGAAATTTTTATTTCATTTTCATCATCGTCAACAAATAATTATAGCATATTCATGTATGTATTCGTCTTTTTAATATTTTAAATATTAATTAAATAATTTTTTACAAGAAAATATAAATCACATCATAATATTTAAATATTTCAATGTTGAAAAGATATACATTTTTTTCATTGTTAAATACAAAAAATAAATTATAATATTATAAATATTAAATGTGAATATCGAATAACATTTGGATATGTTTTACATATGTTACGAAACTAAAGACTAAATAAAGTTATAAAATTTTTAAATTATCAAATAAACAACCTAATAAATACATAGTACATACTCTTTCGCATTTTCATACCTAATTTAAAATTAGATATTATTTATATTTATAATCAATTAATTAATAGTCCCTAATTTGTTTAAAAATCTATTTTGTCATATGATACTTGAAAATATATTATTATTTATTTTTACATTATTAAAATATGTTATATATATATTATTTTATTTTGTCATTTTTAATTGATTCCTAAAATACTTTAAACTTTTTCTTTTGGTGTAGTGATTTTTTTTTTCATGACAATTAACATATGGTGATGTATATATATTTATTAGAAATGGCTTAATCTATATTATTCCTAACACTATAAAATGATAATTCTTTTAATTTAACTGACATATGAACTGTAACAGGGACACAAATAACAAAATAAATAAATAAATTAAAATGTCTAATTAGATTCCCAAATTAAAATCTCCCTCTCTCCCTCTCTCTCTCTATATATATTCATTAGGTTGATTAACTTTTTTAAGGCTTAAAATTTGGATTACTTTTATTTAAATAGGGTTTTAAAAACGTTTAAGTATGATTTCTTCAATAAATGAATCAGATCATATTAGCTCTGATTACTTGACTCGTTTGTATTCTTGCTTCCAACCTTGATGAAAAGTAACAGTGAATCGAAGGTTTTCTTATTAAATTTCTCCAAAGACAAATAATTACTTCACTTGCTTATAGGACATGGTTGTTTGACCAATATCACTCACTATAGTGTTCAGGCAGAGAACATCACATTAAAAGTAATTCTTGGTCTCGCAATTAACAGAGAAAAGACAACTTGAAGAAGAAGAAGAGATCAAAATATAGTCCATGAACTTTTGGTTGTATTTGTTTGTGTAACTATTGAATCGTGTATATATATACATACACATTTACAAGTTTTTAGGCAAAATTTGCAGACAAAACTACGATTGAGCACTCTCTATGGAGTCATTATGTTCAAAAGATTAGCTCTTGTTCTAACTAAGCGTCTAAACATTCTCTCCAAACCATTTTCTATGCTTTCAATGGCATTTTCCAAACCCTCCAATCCCTCACGCAAAGCCTGTACCTTCAAAACATTAGCACCTTCGCCTAAAAGGGTGCTTAAAGATCCTTCCACACACTGCAACTCGTTCAGATTCTGGGAGTTTTCTTCACATGATGTTACCCTTTTGTGCATCAATTTTGCCACCATCAACCATTTAGTATTCTTTGCTTTTGAAGCTGGCACAGCCAAGTAAGACAAAATGGTTTGAAAGATGGACAAGTTCATCGTAATAACCTCCCTAAGAACTCTTATCACAGCATCTTGATCTTGATTCAACACTGTTGATGATCCAAATTTACTTTCCATCTGCTTTAAAGATGAGATCAACTTCTTGGCACTTCTCTTCATCTTTCTTGTGAATAAATTGTACTCAGCCACGCTTTTTTCAATGCTTGAATCTCCCTTTCTCCTCCTGAGAGCAGAATGAAGGGCTTGAGCATTTTCCTTAACTTGTGAAACCGTGTTCCTTGTAATGCCACAGATATCCAAAACTCTCACTGAACCATCCAACACCTCTTCCATGCATTTCTGACCTTGATGGTTCGAAATCACTTTTTGAGTTGATGCCATGTTGAGAAAATCTTCGAAGCAAATGAACAAATCTTCAAGCAAGGATAAGCCAGTGCCAATTGACTCAGAATTTGACGTGGATGTGGCTTCCCATGTCCTCATTTTACTTAGCTCCTCCTCTATTCTGATGGAGCTGGGGTGAGAAACAGAAGGGAAACTATTTGAGCGAACATGGTACATGTTTGCCATTGTTGTTACTTTCTCTTTTGTTGTTTGTTCTTTTTTCAGAATTGTGTTCTCATTCTTAGTCCTTTACCTCATTATATATATAGTGGCCATTGACGATTCATTAATCATTCCATGATTTCAATAAATGCCTAGAAAAAGATGAGTACCTTCTCTTAATCAACATGTGGTGCTCTCATGGGATTCCCTTTGAATTAGGTGAGATTGTCACACCTCTTCCCAACATCGTGATATTCTGTAAGACACAGTGGTAATAAAATAGGTTTTTGCTGCATAACTGGCATGTTCTTTGAGTGTTGGTAATCAGAAAACATCATAACTCATCAACTAGTTTTCTGTTTCAAATATAAAATATACTGTTGCTGTTTGTTGTTTCAGAGATGTCCACTGAGTTGTCTCAATATGAAGGAGCTAAAACTGCAATGAATTGAAATTGTTTTTGCATGGTTGAGATTTTGATCTCATGAGATATACTAGAAAATGTACAATAATTGAAGTGACAGATAAGCTTATTACAATTCAAAGAACCAAATGATTCGAAAATTATAGCATTAGATTAGTTTGGTGTGTGCACGAGTGGCATTTGTGCTTGTTTGTCTCTTCTGATTTTACCCAGCTTCGATGGTTTTGTTCGAAGTTTGACACTGGTACCGATAAAAAAAATGCATTTTCACCTGCAAAATTTACTTGGGAATGGTTTATGCCTATTTTATAACTATGCTAAAAAAAAGTGAAAGCCTAAAAGATATAAATTAATTTACCACTTGTTAATCTCTTATTGTAAAATCTTGTGTTCATATGTCAGATGTTTAATGTCAGTGTAAGAGAAATATATTTTCACTGATTACAAGTTAATTTATAGTGATTTTTTGAGTTCTATATTATTAACGAAATAAGTAAACTTATTAATTATGTCTCAATTGCGTTTTGCAGTATGTGTTAAGGAGCATTGCACTTTTATTGTTAACGGTGCAGGAGTGTCAAGGAAAAAGGTGACTTGAAACAAAAGTGTATCGAATATAGAGTATACATAACATTTTGTTGCATTTCATTATATAACTATTGAATTGTGTACATGTACAATAGGACAAAATTTTTCAATCCTCGTTGATCCCTAAAACTTGGATGCTATGGAGGATTTGGAGAGAAAATAATGAGTGAAGAGTGTGTAGTTTCTATTGAGCGATGATATTCAAAAGGCATGCTCTTGTTCTAACCATGCGCCTGAATACACTCTCCAAACCATTTTCTATGATTTCAATTCCATTCTCCAAAGCCTCCAATCTTTCATGTGCAGCCTTCATTGTTGCAACATTGCTACCTTCGTTTACAAGGCTGCTTAAAGATGCTTCCACACACATCAACTCGTTGGAGTTTTTTGTGTTCTCTTCACATGCTATCACTCCCTTCTGCATTAATTTTGCTACCAGTAACCATTTGGTTGCCTTTGATTTTGAAGCAGACACGGTTAAAAAAGCTAACAGCGATTGGAAGACAGACATGTTCATTCCAATCACTTCCCTAACCACTCTGACCAAAGAAACAAGTTGTTGATCTTCATCCAAGATTTGGGACACTCCAAATTTGTTCTCCATCTGCTTCAATGTTGTGATCAACTTCTTAGCATTCTTCTTCATCTTCTTAGAGAATAAGTTATATTCGGCTACAATTCTTTCAATGCTTGAATCCCCCTTTCTCCTTCTTAGAGCAGAATGAAGGGCTTGAACACTTTCCTTAATTTGTAACATGTTGTCTCTTGTGATGTCACAGATGTCCAAAATTCTCACTGAACCATCCAGAAGCTCTTGCATGCATTTCTCACCTTGATGGTTAGAAATGAGCTTCTGGGTTGAAGCCATGTTGAGAATATCTTCCAAACATACATGCAAATCTGATAGCAAGGAGAAGCCAGTGGCAATTGAGTTTGATGTGGATGTGGAAGTGTCTTCCCAAGTTTTGAGCTTGTTAAGCTCCTCCTCTATTCTAGTGATGCTAGGATGAGATCCAGTAGGGAAACTGTTTGAGCGAACATGGAATTTGTTTGCCATGATTACTCTTTTTGTATTTTGTTCTTTGTAAGCTCAATGTTTTTGTGCTCTCACAAATTCCTTAACTCTATACATATATATAGGTGCAATCCATGATCCGTTCCTATTGGTGAAGAAAATAGGAAAAACAACTAACCTGTGATGATGAATGTGAGCATGTGGTTGTAGCATGTGTTTTCTACTCATTAGGTGAGTTTGTCGCATCTGTGCCAAACATTGTGCACCATTATTTGTGGCATAATAGAGGCCAAAATAGTATTGAAATGGGTTTGTGTTGCATAACTGGCATGTTCTCCCTGTGTTTGCAATCAGAAAACTTCATTACTCATCACCTAGTTTGCCTCCTTTTCTGCCACATTGCCTCTTGATTTCGCAATAAAAAAAATGGTGCTGTTTCAGCTTCAAGCATATCCATTATCTGGCTTGTCACAATGGTAAGGAGCTATATAATTGAAAAAATAAATGGTTTTCTGTGGATGAGATCCGGATCTCGTGGTATATGACAATTGGACAACAATTTGAGTTCTTTATAATTTTGATTACAGATTTTGAGAACAAAATGATGGGCACGAGTGGCTTGTAACCTTCCTTAATGATTTTACCAACTCTTGCACTATGTTCTAAACCAAACCAACAATGTCTCTCATATTGCTTTATATGATTTTCTTGAGAAATCGTATGGTACATATAAAAGAACCTGTACCTTACTGTCCCATTGTCAAGGGGTTGGTTTGTGTTATATATTTGTTAAGTGCACGGAGAAATAAAAAAAAAAAAAAAAAGGATTGTGGAAACATCACAGATTTTCAAATCTCAAAATCAATGATGCAGGTTAGTGGTTTTGTGTGAATAAGAGATTTAGTGCATGCATAATCATTTGTGTTACCATGTTGGTCTTGCTTCCCAGCAGTAGTTAAAAACAAATATTTTTATAGTTTTATCATCTATTATGATAATATAACTTTCTTATAATGAAAAAAATATTTTTAACAATTCAAGTTATACATATTCATTCATAATCACTCCTGAACGTGATCATTTCTATAAAGATCATACATATACCCATATCGTATTAAGTATATATAACAATTAACTCCACTTAACAATTTTTTTCCCATACTTCTAAAAATCCAATTAAACTCTTATTAAGTCTCAAAATATTAAACACCAAAAACTTCTCATTTACAAAACACCCAAAAGGAGAACAAAAGAGGAGAAATCCTTAATATAAAATATTTATCCAATTCATGAATGATTGGTTAAATTTGATCATCATCTATCTTATTAGAAATATAATCTAACAACATAACAACGTTTAAATTATTTTCTACTCATTTTAAGAATTAGAAAAACTGAAATTTAAATAAATATAATTAAAATTTTAATAAAGTAAAAAAATAATATATATAGTTTATTTATAAATTGATATTGGGAATAGTCCAAGTGTGAGTCAAAAGTCCCCCCTTGGATAGTATTGACAAAGTTAAACACTATATAAGAATAAATTCACATAATTTCAGTTTGGTCCCTACACTTTCAAACTTATTGTTTTTGGTCTCTATTTTTTTGGCGCGTTAAAAATAACAAACATCGTGTCATGTGTTATTTAATTTTTTTTTTTACAAAAATAAGAAACTAGCATCGATTAGACCGACGCTTTTCACGAAAATAAAAAAAAAATATTTTTAGTCCTGAAGTTTGAACTTAATTTGGAAATGATTCTTGGTTGAAACTTGGTTACTGTTTGGTCCCTACACATGTAAACAGTGACAAGTTTCAAGCAGAAACCATTTTCAAATTTAGATCAAACTTCAAGAATTAAAAATATTTTTTCTAATATCTTATATATATAAAATCAATGTCATATATATATATATATATATATATATATATATATATATATATATATATATAAACCCAAGAATTTGCTATTACGTATTCATATGAAATTTATTTTTATCAAATCATCGGTTATTATCCTTATCATCTAAATATTTTTTATAATAGGATAATTCAACTAATGAACCATGATAGCATTTGCTTGCTACTAAAGCCTCCATATCATATTCTTTAAAGGTATTTTTTGAAAGGAGGAACAATGGGTCATTTGTACACTTTATTTTGTAGTGTTTAGTTTGAAATTACTTTTTATTTCATTCACAATTTTGAAAATATAATTTTATTTACGTTTTTTTTTTTTTTTTCAAACATTAAGTTGTATATGATGAATACATATTTTTTATTATTATGTTCAGCAAATATTCAAAATAAGAAAATAAAAATTAATCATTTTTGTGTTTGAGTAAAAAATAAATAATTAATTCTAAAAACTTGTTCTTCAAATAAAAAAATACTATAGTAATATTTTTATTTATTGGGCTGAATGGTTTAATATAATTTTAAAGTAAGTTCTACCAAGCCATTCTTTATAGCTACTATGCCTCCCCACTCTACAACTCAATTCTAGCTAACCTTTTTTGTTTTAAAATTGCATTTTATTTATGCTTTGTCTTTGTTTCAAGCATTAGTTTGTACCAAAAGTGATAAAAAATAGTTTTATTTTATTATTTTTAATAAAATATATAAAATAAGAAAAATAAATTAAACATTTTAAAAAATAAGGAAGGATGAAAAAATATCATTAAAAAAAACTTGATGAAACACCATTTTCATATATCCATAAATTTATTTTTTAAGTAAACGTAATTGTTTGTTATTAATCCTCCAAACTTTGTACTAACTTCTAGCTACCCTCTATTCAAGGGTATTGCTTGATGAAAGAGAAGGAAAATTTCATTAGTTAAAGAAAATAAAATATATTAAATTTGAATTGTTTTAATTTAAATATTTTATTTAGAGAAATTTGATTTATTATCAAATAAAAATAATAATTTTAAATAATATTTAACCATTCAAAAAGTATTGTTAGATCATATTTTTCATTTAAAGTTGATTTAAATATTTTTCAGTTAAAATCTATTAAAAACGTTTTATTAACATAGATATTTCCGACTGGTGGTCCAAAATCATTTTGATGATTTAGTCAGAGCTTTTTTTTATTATGATGTTAGTCAAAATTATTCACTGGTCAACCTTTTAATTGATTGTCAGTTGATATTTTTTGTATTAATTAAAATAATTACAGTTAAGGTTGACAAAACACTTACCTCATTAACATAAAAAAAAATTAAAAAAAAAAAAAACTTGATTGGTGAGTGTGAACAAAATTTAACACCATTAACATTCATACGAGAAATCTCTGCCTATATAGAATAAAACATAATCCCGACAACTAGTAAAAAACAAAACTTGGTTGAAATTAAACTAAAATATAAATTGCATAACTATATACAAAAAACATGAACAGTTCTAGTTTAATATTTCTAGATAAAATTTAAAATTTTATAATATAAAATAATAAAATTCCTCTAATAAATCTCAAAAAGTTAACTTCTTTTAAAATGCTCTCTCTAAACAACATATTTTGAAATAAATATTTCAAATTTTATATAAAAATTAATTATCCCTTCTAAATTTTGTCCAAACATATTATTACTCTTTTATGTTTAGTTTAAAAATATTATTTTATTTTATTACAATTTTTAAAATACAATAGTACTTTCACCTTTTATTTTCTTTATCTCAAGCATTAATTTGTTAAAAATTGATAAAAAAAAGTTAGGTTTTATTTTTTTTTATAGATAAGAAAATTAGTTAAATATCAAAATAGTGGAATTCTTGAAAAATAATAAAAATTATTTTAACAAAAAGTTATTCAAGTAAAACAAAGACCAAAGATAAAAAATAATGAAGAATATAAATTTTTACATTATCTAAAGAATGAAGTGTTTATTCAATTAAATACTTGAAATTAAAAGTCAAACACTTTTATGTGAAAAAAATAGTAGATAAAAATATTAGAAAAAGAGCAAAAATTATAAAATGTTATACTAGAGTGATTCATAATATATCATTTTTATATAACAACACAAAAATTTGTGATAAGAGAGAAAGTAATCAGATATGCGAATGAATTTTGTAGATATATAATAATTCAAACAATTCAAAAACAGGAGAAAAAAATGTATAATAAAAAAAACAATAAAACTAAAGACTAGAATTATTCAAATTTTTTTACTGATGATTTTGTTTTAAATTTTGTAGATATATAATAATTCAAACAATTCAAAAACAGGAGAAAAAAATGTATAATAAAAAAAACAATAAAACTAAAGACTAGAATTATTCAAATTTTTTTACTGATGATTTTGTTTTAAAATATTACATTTTAAAACTTATTTTCTACGTATATTTTTATTCAAAATTTAATGAATATATTATTTCAAAATAAAAAATATTATATTATTGAAAATTTAAGTAATAAAATAAATAAACGAGTATTTAAAAATTAAAGGATTACGTAAATGTCATTTAAGATCACTTTAACTTTGCGGGAAGGAACTTAATTTTCCAATTTTATTTATTATTTATTGTGCTTGAGTAAGAAAGTTTTCCATTTTTATTTATTGTGCTTGACTAAAAAAAGTTTTCTATTTTATTGTTTATGACAAAATGTTTAAAAGAATCGGAGCAAATAGCTTTATTTAAAACAAATCACTAATTTTATTTAGGTTTAATTAAATTGAAATACATAATTAATTTTGATATTTTTATTGGATTCTTATTAAATAAACTGTTATATTGACTGTTGATTTATTTATAATTTTTTCAAAGGGATTTTATAGCTCAATTTTATGGTGAACGATTATATAGTTGTTATTTTTGTTTTTCCATCAACTTGTTTATTCTATTTTCAATCCCCTCCAATTCTTAGGTCAATTAGTTTTTTTTTTTTAATATAAACGTAAATCTTTCAATCTTTCTGCAACTTTTTACGCCTAATAAAATATTAATATTTTAATTTTCTTATCTCATAATTTATTTTATATTTTAAAATAAAAATACTTTTTGTTAATGTTGAATAGACATAGAATAGAAAATATAGTGTTTATATATCATCACCCAAAAGAAAATAAGCAAGTTAACTACTTCATTAAAAATGTAAAGACAAAAGTGACAGTCAAGTTATTCCATTAATAAACATTTTAAAAGTTAATAAAAAATTTATTAAAAATAACAAATTTTAAGATATTTTTAAGACTTCATTAATCTAATTTCTAATAAAAAAATGATGTAACTTATTTATAAGTACAAGAGAAAGTTAAGATTATATATGAACATAATAATAATTCAAAAAAAATTGAAAGATGTCTCTAATAATTTTTATAAAAAACACCTTTCGATATTTTACGGAAAGTAAAACCAATTCAAACCAAATTACAAAATATTAATTTAATTTAATTCAAATTTAATATTAAATTAAATTAAATCTTATTTAATGAAGGGTTAAATATGTTTTTGTCTCTTAACTCTTATTGAGAATTGAAATTAGATCATTTCGAAACTTTAAACTCATTCAGTCTTTCATCTTTAATAAAGGAGTGAAAATATTTAAATTGTTTACATCGTTTAACTTATTTTCGCTTCAATGTTTATTTAAAAACACGTTTAAAATATCAAATAAACTTAAAAAATTTAGTTAAAAAATTAATTACACACATTTCTAAAATTGAGAGACTGAATTAATCTAAAATTTGAAGAACTATTTTCAATTTTGAACTAAAATTAAAGGAAAGAAAAAATCAAATACTCCATGGGCACCTATTTTTATTTTATTTTTTATGAGCTAGGCAGTTATACTGATAACAACATGTTTTTTCCTACCTCATATCAGTCATTTCAATTGCTTATACGTTGAAATTCGCAAAAATGCCTCAACTCTCAAAACCAAACTTTACACTTTTAGTAATTCTCAGAATATTTCTACTGTTCCCGTACCTCACAAGCATATACCTCTACTCCTATCAAAATATATTCTTTTCATCTTTCTTAATACCCACATGGCTAAAACTCATACTTCAAAAATAACAAACCAAACCAAACTAATTAATTGAACCACATGAATTATCTGCTGATTAAGTTGATGAAGAGGAATATGAGAAATAATGAATCCACCTTTTTTATTTTTTCTGACAAATTCTAAAACGAGAACCCAATTCATTAGTTAAAGCCACCACCACTAGCTAGTGCCTCTACACAACCTCTATTCTCTTTTCATTCTCAAAGTTCCTTCCTTTACTCTATAAATACGCTGCATTTCAACCTGTGTAAATCCACAAACTCTCAAAATCAAAACTTTATATATATATATATATATCCTTCATGGCTTCCCTTGATGGTGAGAAAAGTAATGAAAATCATGTTGAGATTCGTGTTGGGGCGATTGGGGTGGAGCGAAAACGAAAGCAAGAAATTGAAGCAAAAAACATAGATTATTCTGAGAGGGCGAATTGGGTGCGTGCAGCAGTGTTGGGAGCGAACGATGGATTAGTCTCGGTGGCATCATTGATGATGGGTGTTGGAGCTGTTAAGGAGAACGTAACAGCCATGGTTCTTGCTGGTTTTGCGGGGTTAATTGCAGGGGCATGCAGCATGGCAATTGGAGAGTTTGTGTCTGTGTACACTCAGTACGACATAGAAATGGGTGAGATCGAAAGAGAGAGAGAAAACAAGGTTGTTGTTGTTGGTGATGATGATGATGATGATGGAGTGAGTGAAGAAGGTAAAAGGGAAAAGTTGCCGAATCCATTTCATGCTGCTGTAGCATCAGCTTTAGCATTTTCTGTGGGTGCAGTGGTGCCACTGCTATCTGCTGCATTCATAAGGAACCATAAAATAAGACTTGGTGTTGTTGTTGCTGTGGCTAGCATCACGTTGGTGGTGTTTGGTTGGTTAGGAGCGGTGCTCGGAAAAACTCCGATCACAAAATCTTGCCTTAGAGTGCTCATCGGAGGTTGGATGGCTATGACTCTAACATTTGGCCTCACCAAGTTATTTGCCTTTGCTGAGATTTGAGTCTTTGATTTTTTTTTTCTCACTTGAAAAATATTATAAGAGAAGGTTAATTAAAAAATTTAAGATAACTTATGATAGATCTTTTGGTTTTCTTTTTCTAATAATATTCTATGTTGTTAGAAATTTGTCGTGTGAAAAGTGTTGTCTTGCATGCCAATGGACACCTGGTAGAAAAAGAGAAATGTGAATGTGATGTGAGAAGAGATCAAGTAAATGAATATAATTCATTGTATTGATGTATCGTATTAGTACAAATTTGTTGATTTTCAATTTATGGATATAATATATCAATAAAAAAACACTGTGAATGAAAATAAGATTACAGTGTTATGGAATGATATTTTTTAAAAGTTAATTATGTTTTTCGCTCGTAAATTAAATTGTGAAACATTTCATTAATTTCTTTTTAAATAATATAAAATATTATCTTTGTAAAGGATATATTATAATTAAGGAAAAGTATTGCTTGACATTCACTTTTAAACCAACGTACACTTGACAATTGGTTTTATAATAAAATATTATACTTAATGTAATAATGTAATAAAAGTAAATATAAACGGAATATTATAATAAAATAATATCATAGGAAATTGTAAGTTGAATGTAAGAGAAAAAATTAAAGTGTCAAAAGTAATATGATCCATTAATTAACCTAGAATTATGTATGTAATGTAGAAAATATTTTATACGTCTAAATAGTCAAAATGGATTAGAATCAGTGAGTCAACCCGACTCATCATTGGTTCAAGTTGGATTGGGTTAAAATTTTTTTATAAATTTTAATACGGGTTAATTTTTGACCCGATTTATTTGAAACCCAGCTCATTTAGAATACAGCTCACCCGGGTTGAACCCGTGATGAGCCGGGTTGGACCAACCTGCAAATGAAAGGATCACACAAGTATTTTTTATTAAGTTGAGCTTTATATTTGGGTTGTGTTAGGTTATTTTTTTAGCTAACGTATAAATAATTTATACTTTTTTTATTTTGGTTTGCATTGTATTAAAATTTATTTAGATTTTAATTATAATTATAATTTAGTTTTGATCGAAAAAAAAATAAAAAAAAATATTTTTTTAATTAATTGAGTCGAGTTGGATTGGCTCACTAAAAATAAACATAATATTTTATAATAAATTAGATATGAAAATTAAATTAATTTTCTTTTAATTTAACATACGGTAAATCAAATTAGTTAACAATTACATTAAAAAGGATAAAATAAAAATAAAAATTATATGAATAAGAAGATTTTTTTTTTTTTATATTTAGATATAAACTAACGTAAATATAAACGTTATCATATGAATAGGAAATTTTTAAATATATACAAATTATTTAAATTTTAAAAATAGTAATTAAAAGAATAAAATTCAAAAAATGTATAATATAGTTATAGATATAGTTACTAAAACGATGAAATAACAAATGATTCTTTTTTTATGATAAGTAGTTACTAAAATGATAAAACTCAAAAGATAATTTTTTTATTATAAATAATTATTTGAATTTAAAAAAGAATAATTAAGAGGTAAAATTAGAAAAAAAGACAAAAAAAAATATATTCTCTATATACTTATAGATTAGAACATTTATTAATATTAATCATTATTTAACTCTCGTGCTATATATTAGACAACTTAATAAATACTTAAGTAATAGATTTTACACACCGTAGTAAAAATAACTTAAACCAACATAGTTAATTCATTACAGGTCTATTTAAAAGAAAAAAGTTGTTCAAATTAAAAATCATATATAGTAAGAAACCTAAAATATATTTACATCGAAAAATGATAATTCTACTAACATTATATATTTCAATTTGAATAAATAAAATAATAAAATAAGAGTTCTGCTCCAATTCTAGAGAAACTTTAAAAGCTAAAAAGAATGTATACATTAAGAAAAAATATTAAAGATCTTCTCTTAAAAAAAAAAAAGAAGATTTAGTTACTTTGAAAAGGAAAAGAAGATTTTCAAACTCAGAAAGGCAGGCACATTTTCTAATTAAATAAAACATGTACTTGAACTTTCTATCACTTCAGCTGAGTGTAAGCTATTTTTAAATATATGTTAATTCAAATGTGTCACATCCTGTGATCTTTAAATTAAAGCATGGAATATTTTGCACAAATAAAGTTAACATAATATTGCTTAAACAATACAAAAGAAAGAACTGATAGATATAACATCTTCTTCGAAACAAAAGTCTCTTTATTTATTATGAAAGAGAGTTTAAAATTTCATGCTTTCACTCTGCATAATGTTCTATCAAATCTTCCAAATCAGGTCATTATTTTCACACCTCTTCTTTGTTAAAACTACACAAAATATTACATGACATTCTCAATTTAAAATTTTTAACATAATGTGCATCTAATTTTCTTATATATAATATTATTTAACTTTATCTAATGTGGACTTTCAACTTATATATATACTCATCTTATTATATAAACGTGTCATTATAATAAATATGATCATTGGATGTTTGTGTAGCTTGTATGAACTAAATTTCACATAGTTTTTTTCTTTTATAAAATAATTTTAAATAAAGTGATTTATGCTGAAAACTTTAGTCTTATTGTAGTAAAACTTAGCCATATCCTTTACTCAATGGAAAAAATTACATTTTCCCCTTATAGTTTACGGTATATTAGAAGAGAAAATCGCATTAGATAAAAAATAAAAAAAAACAGAAAAACATTTATTATATATATATATATATATATATATATATATATGTGGGATTTTGATACTCTGCAACTATAAGTAGAAACTCTCAATTTACTTTTTCAACAAACTAATATTTACAATTTGCTTTTTCTATGGGCAATTTATTCTAAAACTGCAGACACTGTTACTGAAAATATGAATTTTGTTTTCATATATTCTTTTAGTTATTTCCATGAAATTGCAACATATATATGTGAGGAAACCACAAAAATATTTTATAATAAATTGAGAAAGATGTTATCCAATGATTTTTTTTTTCAGCAGTGGCACTGTTGCGCAAAACTTTATTTTTAAATTGTAAACATACATTCAATCGGTTCCAAAAATTGTTGTAAATATAGTCAAAACAAAATTAAAGGAATTACTTAATGTTAGTTTTAAATAAGTTTTTTATTTTTTTCATTTTAACAAATTTATTGAAAAAACTTTCTTAATTAAAATGAAGATTAGATTTGATGACTTGTGACATTTTGTTATATACAGTATAAACACTAGTTGTATTTCATTCTGTACAATTGGATGAGGTAAAAAAACTTCAATCCTCTGCAGATCCCTAAAACTTGGATGCTATAGAGGATTTGGAGAGAAAATAATGAGTGAAGAGTGTGTAGTTTCTATTGAGTGATGATATTCAAAAAGCACGCTCTTGTTCTAACCATGCGCCTGAATAAGCTCTCCAAACCATTTTCTATGATTTCAATTCCATTCTCCAAAGCCTCCAATCTTTCATGTGCAGCCTTCATTGTTGCAACATTGCTACCTTCGTTTACAAGGCTGTTTAAAGATGCTTCCACACACTGCAACTCGTTCAAATTCTTCTGCTTTTCTTCACATGCTATCACTCCCTTCTGCATTAATTTTGATACCAATAACCATTTGGTTGCCTTTGATTTTGAAGCAGACACGGTCAAAAAAGCTAACAGCGATTGGAAGACAGACATGTTCATTCCAATCACTTCCCTAACCACTCTAACCAAAGAAACAAGTTGTTGATCTTCATCCAAGATTTGGGACACTCCAAATTTGTTCTCCATCTGCTTCAATGTTGTGATCAACTTCTTGGCATTCTTCTTCATCTTCTTAGAGAAGAAGTTATATTCGGCTACAATTCTTTCAATGCTTGAATCCCCCTTTCTCCTTCTGAGAGCAGAATGAAGGGCTTGAACATTTTCCTTAATTTGTAACATGTTGTCTCTTGTGATGTCACAGATGTCTAAAATTCTCACTGAACCAGCCAGAAGCTCTTGTATGCATTTCTCACCTTGATGGTTAGAAAGCAGCTTCTGGGTTGAAGCCATGTTGAGAATATCTTCCAAGCATACATGCAAATCTGATAACAAGGAGAAGCCAGTGGCAATTGAGTTTGATGTGGATGTGGAAGTGTCTTCCCAAGTTTTGAGCTTGTTCAGCTCTTCCTCCACTCTACTGATGCTAGGATGAGATCCAGTAGGAAAACTATTTGAGCGAACATGGAACTTCTTTGCCATGGTAACTCTTTTTGTATTTTTCTCTTTCTCAAAGGAAACTCAATGTTTTTGTGCTTTCACCAAGCACTTAACTCTATATATATATATAGTATAATGCAATTCATGATTAACCTTTCATAATCAATGTGAGCATGTGGTTTCTGCATATGTTTCCTAATAATTTGGTGAGTTTGCCACATCTCTGCCAAACATTGTGCACTATTATCTGTGATATAATACAGACCAAGTTGATAATGAAATTCGTTTGGTGTGCATAACTGGCATGTTCTCCTTGTGTTGGCAATCGGAAAACCTCATTAGTCATCAACCATTTTGCCTTCTTTTCTGCCACATTGCATTTTGACTTCAAATTATAAAAATGTTGTTTCAGTATCCATTACCTGGCTTGTCTCGAATATAAGAAGCTGAAACTGCAAAATGGTGTAATAAATGGCTTTGGTAGATGAGATTCGGATCTCGAGGGATATCACACATGGACAACAATTTAGAGTTATTTATAATTTTGGTTGCAGTTTTGGACAGCAACTTGAGTTGTATATAATTTTGATTACAGATTTCGAGAACAAAATATTAGATTATCTGGTGTGTGCACGAGTGGCTTGCAACCCTTATCTCTCCCTTGTTGATTTACCAACTCTTTGGTTACTCCATAACAAAATTGATTTGGAATTGTTAACCTTGTTGAATAATTTATACTTGAAAATCATTTTTTCTGAAAACAAGAGTGGGTGAAAAGGTGAAATATCGTACTATTAGAGCAATTAGAAATTTGAAACAGATAATGAGAACACTTCCCTTCTAGATATTCAATTTCATCAAATCCTCTAACTGTGGTTAGAATTCTAGGGAATATTGTTGAATAGAGATGTATTTGTGCAGTGTCTTTTTCCTTAACATGATATTTTATCACGTTATGTATTGTAGATCAGTTGAAAGAAACTACTCTGATCTTCAGTTTGTATCCCCTATTTGCTAAAGTAGCTAAGTGAAAAGAAACATATGTTTATCCATTTGAATCTTCTTTCTGCGTTTTTCATTTGAAAAATTGAAATTGATTAGCCTGAACTCCGTTCATCCATACATCTCTTAAAATCATTGCTTGACCAGAAAATTTTAAAATCATCTTTTGTCCTTTGGAAATGGTATAAAGTGATGTTAATGCTATTTTTTACACAGTCTTCTCTAACAAGTAAATTATAATGTTCAGTCATAAAAACAAGATCAATATAAAGGAATTAAGAAAAAGCTGACTGCAAGGAAAAATATATCGAAATATATAGAGTATAAACATTTCGTTGTATTTGATAGTGTGTAACTATTGAGTTGTATACATGTACAAGACAAAATTTTTCAATCCTCAAAGGATCCATAAAATTTGGAGAGAAAATCATGACCGAACACTGTCTAATCTCTATTGAGTCATGATGTTTAAAAGGCAGGCTCTTGTTTTAACCATTCGCCTAAATACGTTCTCCAAACCATTTTCAATGCTTTCAATGCCATTCTCCAAAGCTTCCAAACTCTCATTTGCAGCTTTCATCGTTGCAACATTGGTTCCTTCACTCACAAGGCTGCTTAAAGATGCTTCCACACACCGTAACTCGTTCAAACTCTTCTGCTTCTCTTCACATGCTATCACTCCCTTCTGCATTAATTTTGCCACCAATAACCATTTGGTTGCCTTTGATTTTGAAGCAGGCACGGTCAAAAAAGTTAACAGGGATCGGAAGATAGACATGTTCATTACAATGACTTCCCTTAGCAATCTAACCAAAGATACAAGTTGTTGATCTTCCTCCAACACTGGGGATACTCCAAATTTGTTCTCCATCTGCTTTAAAGTTGTGATCAACTTCTTGGCATTCTTCTTCATCTTCTTTGAGAAGAAATTATATTCGGCTACAATTCTTTCAATGCTTGAATCCCCCTTCCTCCTTCTTAGAGCAGAATGAAGGGCTTGAACATTTTCCTTAATTTGTAACATGGTGTCTCTTGTGATGCCACAGATATCCAAAATTCTCACTGAACAATCCATTAGCTCTTCCATGGATTTCTCACCATAATGGTTAGAAATCAGCTTTTGGGTTGAAGCCATGTTGAGAAGATCTTCCAAGCAAATATGCAAATCTGATAGCAAGGACAAGCCCGTGCCAATTGAGTTTGATGTAGAAGTGGAAGTGGCTTCCCAAGTTTTGAGCTTGTTCAACTCTTCCTCTACTCTACTGATGTTAGGATGAGATCCAGAAGGAAAACTGTTAGAGCGAACATGGAACTTGTTTGCCATGGCTACTCTTTTTTGTGTTCTGTTCTTTTTCGAAAGAAGCTCAATGTTTTTGTGTTCTCACCAAGTGCTTAACTCTATATATATAGAAGCAATTCATGATTCATGATCGATGTGAGCATGTGGTTGCAGCATGTGTTTCCTAATAATTTGGTGAGTTTGTCACATCTCTGCCAAACATTGGCACTATTATTTGTGATACAATATAGGCCATATTTGTAATGAAATGGTAACTGGCATGTTCTCCAAGTGTTGGCAATCAGAAAACCTCATTAGTCATCAATTAATTTGCCTCCTTTGCTGCCACATTGCATCTTTACTTAAAATTATAAAATGTGTTGTTTCAGCTTCAAGGATATACATTACGTGTCTTGTCTCAATGATAAGAAACTATAACTGCAAAATAGTTTTTAAAATGGCTTTTAGATCTGTGAGATCCAAATCTGGTGGTCATTGACAAATAGACATTTTTCTAAATTTGAGTACAGATTTTGAGAACAAAAGGATGAGTTATTTGGCGTGTGCACGAGTGGCTTGTAACCCTTGTGTCTCCCTTGTTGATTTTACCAAATCCTTTTCATTCTGTTTTAAACCAATGAAGAATTTTGTATTGTGGTACACATTAAAGGACAAGTATCCACCGTCCCAGTTTCAAGGGGTTGATGTTATTGTTAAAGGCTTTGTGTGTGCACACATCATTTCTGTTTAGCATGTGACTCTAATTGCAGAAAATTTTGGCATCTTTGTTTGAGTAAAAGATCTCCTCTCTAAAAGAAAATAAGAATTTGTCTAAGCAGAGCTTTGTTAATGTCTTACAGATACAGAAGAGAGAATGTTTATAAGAAAACAGAGACAAAACTCAAGACTGGAGCAGTTCCAGAAAAAAGTTACTAGGAGATCAAAATGAAGAATCTTAGTGGCTATATTTACAATATTTGTTTCTACAATAATACTGGAGCGGTGGAATTGTATGGTAGAAAGGGAAACAAGGCTATATTTAATAAAATACTGATTGGGAAACAATTTTTCTATTTTTGGAATATTGAAATATTTAATACATTTGAACTTAAAATTATTGACTTTATAATTGAGTTTTGAACTTTTGACTATGGCATATGCATTACTGTTTCTATTTTTGTATTATGTTTAGATAGATTTGTGTGGGGAAGACCTATGAACATATATTTAAAAATAATAATTATAAATTTATATTATTGTAAAATAATTATATATATATATATATAAATTTTACCTATAAATTCATTTTTCAAGTTTGTTAACTTGAAGATACAAAAACTGTTCATTTTTTTTTAAAGTTTATCATGTACAATTAAATTTTTCTGTGTAAATGTTTGTAAATGTTTGATCTTTAAAAATATCACATCATCGACAGTTACTTCTTAATGAACCATTTCTACAAAGAAGGAAGGCGAAACACAAACGATGTTTGGGAGAGCAAGTGAACATCTCAAAAAATTTAACAGGAGCCGATGTGGAGTGTAGATAGTTTGGATCTTGGAAAAGACGAGTCTATTATCCAAAAGTTAGAGCTTGAAAGAGACATTTTGTAATAAAGAATTGAAAAGGAAGTTAGAGATAATACAAAGTTACAGGCAAGCTTTGAAAGTAGAAAAAAGGTTTTGCATAAGCGATTGGAACTTGAACAAGAAGTGTTCAGTTCGCAAAAGCACTTACATGCCAGGAAGGATCTTAGATTTGCACCTCCGATGCAAGATGAGAATTAACGATTGAAATGGATTATGTGTTTGGTGTAAAGAAGACGTGAGAATTGTCCGATCTCTTACAATGAGTTCGGCCTATTGAGAGGAATTCGTTAATGACAAGTCAGCCACAGTGATAATAAAGAACCCAGCATAGGACAAGTCGATCAAGGTTAATAAGAAGTCGGTCAAAGCAAATAGCACATCAATCACCGAGAATGAAGAGAACAAGTCAGACACAATGAAAGCAAAGTCGGCTATGAAGTAAGTGAAAAACCTGACAAATCACGAAAGAAACAAGCATGGTGTGGGCTACACATGACAAAGTCAAGATGAAGGAAGAAGGATGAAAATCAAAATAAACTTTTAAGTTTAGAGAGGGGGATTGTTCAAGTATGAGTCAAAAGTTCCACATTGGATAAAAAAAAACAAAGTTAAACACTATATAAGAATAAAGGCCCATAACAACATTGCCTTAAGGTTTTGGATTAAGATTTTAACGTATAGAGTGTTTATCTAAAAAGTCTTATTTATCAACAAAATTTTGATAATGCATACAGAAACCAACCATTCTAAATGGCTAAAATGGGAATTTATGTTGCTTTTGTTTATCAAGTCATAATAACCTGGCCCTTTAATCACTGTTGACACAATCTCGTCCCATCACAAACGACCAAATGGTCTGGGTTTTAACCAGTAAGTTAGATCAGAAACTCTGATACAAATTTTATTAAAAACATAACAGAATGAAGTTATTTGCATGAGCATAAAATAGATTAAAATTAGAGATAATATCCTAAGCAAAGGTGACAGTGGTAAGTACCAAAGGCTTTCCAGAGTCTAGCATCACTCTCTCAATCGATCCATCCCATTCAACTTTGTTGTCTTTCACAACTACTCCAGGTAGATCTTTGAAGTTTGCACCTATGAAAGTTACCGAGGTATAAAATGATGCTAATTTTATTTTTTACCAGGTCTTCTCAAATAAAGGAAATAGGAAAAAGCTGACTGCAAGAAAAAATATATCGAAATATAAGAGTATAAACATTTCGTTGTATTTGATAGTGTAACTATTCAGTTGTATACATGTACAAGACAAAAATTTTCGATCCTCAACGAATCCATGAAATTTGGAGAGAAAATCATGACTGAACACTGGCTAATCTCTATTGAGTCATGATGTTCAGAAGGCAGGCTCTTGTTTTAACCATTCGCCTAAATACGCTCTCCAAACCATTTTCTATGTTTTCAATGCCATTCTCCAAAGCTTCCAATCTCTCAGTTGCAGCTTCCATCTTTCCAACATTGCTACCTTCACTCAGAAGGCTGCTTAAAGATGCTTCCACACACTGCAACTCGTTGGAGTTTTCTGTGTTCTCTTCACATGTTATCACTCCCTTCTGCATTAACTTTGATAACCATTTGGTCGGCTTTGACTTTGGAGCAGGCACGGTCAAGAAAGCCAACAGTGATCTAAAGATAGACATGTTCATTGCAATGACTTCCCTGAGGACTCTAACCAAAGAAACAAGTTGTTGATCTTTATCCAACACTGGGGATACTCCAAATTTGCTCTCCATCTGCTTCAAACATGTCATCAACTTCTTAGCATTCTTCTTCATCTTCTTAGAGAAGAAGTTATATTCGGCTACAATTCTTTCAATGCTTGAATCCCCCTTTCTCCTTCTGAGAGCAGAATGAAGGGCTTGAACATTTTCCTTAATTTGTAACATGTTGTCTCTTGTGATGTCACAGATGTCTAAAATTCTCACTGAACCCTCCAGAAGCTCTTGTATGCATTTCTCACCTTGATGGTTAGAAATCAGCTTCTGGGTTGAAGTCATGTTGAGAATATCTTCCAAGCAAATATGCAAATCTGATAGCAAGGACAAGCCAGTGCCAATTGAGTTTAATGTGGATGTGGAAGTGGTTTCCCAAGTTTTGAGCTTGTTCAGCTCTTCCTCAACTTTACTGGTGTTAGGATGAGATCCAGAAGGAAAACTATTAGAGCGAACATGGAACTTGTTTGCCATGGCTACTCTTTTTGTGTTCTGTTCTTTTTGGAAAGAAGCTCAATGTTTTTGTGCTCTCACCAAGTGCTTAACTCTATATATATAGAAGCAATTCATGATTCATTCCTATTCATGATTCATGATCGGTGTGAGCATGTGGTTGCAGCATGTGTTTCCTAATAATTTGGTGAGTTTGTCACATCTCTTCCAAACATTGTGCACTATTATTTGTGATATAATAGAGGCCACATTGGTAATGAAATGGGTTGGTTGTGCATAACTGGCATGTTCTCCAAGTGTTGGCAATCAGAAAACCTCATTAGTCATCAATTAATTTGCCTCCTTTGCTGCTACATTTCATCTTGACTTAGAATTATAAAATGTGTTGTTTCAGCTTCAAGGATATACATTAGCTGGCTTGTCTCAATGACAAGATGTTATAACAGCAAAATAGTGTTAAAAATGGCTTTTGGATCTGTGAAATCCAAATCTGGTGGTCATTGACAAATAGACAACAATGACTTATTTTTTTTAATTTTGAGTCGAGAACAAAAGAATAAGTTATTTGGTGTGTGCACGAGTGGCTTGTAACCCTTATGTCCCCCTTGTTGATTTTACCAACTCTTTTTCATTGTGTTTTAAACCAATGAAAAATTTTGTATTGTGGTACACATTAAAGAACGAGTATCCATCGTCCCAGTTTCAAGGGGCTGATGTTATTGTTTAAGGTTTTGTGTGCACACATCCTTTTCTTTATTTTTTCCATGTGACTCTATTGCAGAAAAATTTGCCTCTTTGTTTGAGTAAAAGAAAATAAGAATTTGTCTAAGCAGAGCTTTGTTAATGTCTCACAAGCTACAGAAGAAAGAACGTTTAGAAGAAAACAAAGACAAAACTTAAGGCTGGAGTATTTCTAGAAAGAAGAAAAAAAACCATTAGGAGATTAAAAGAAAGAAAGAAAATGGAAGAGGAGGGAAAATTTTCATCCTTCCTCATTGTAAGAAAATAATTATACTAAATTGTGGTTGTTTCAAGCCAAACATTTTGAGGAATTTAAACTGAATCGGAAGTCCTACATTAGATAAATATGAATAATATGAACGATATATAATTAGAAAAAATCATAAATCTATGGTCTTACAAGAACAACAATCTTCAATCTCACCTCATTATTTATTGGGATTGGATGTAATATATCTTAACTTGATTATTTATTGGGGTTGGATGTAATATATCTTAACTTGATGTAGTTTTATCTTTGCAATATACCACGACTTTTGTGTCCATTCCTTGTGCTTCATGTTCATGGTTGATTATCTAAGCTATTTGTTGTTTAAAACATGCCTATAAGGAATTAGAACTAGTGAGTTTATGATGTGAATGTGTAGATTATGTTAGAAATATAAATATATATTGTTTAGAGTCTTTGCATTGAGTTGAGTTAATGAAATCCAACCTCGAAGAACTTTTAAATGATAAGGACGTTGACTTTACCCAACATTCTCTAACAAGTAAATTATATGCTTGGTAACAGAAACATGATAAGAGTAAAGAAATTTCTCTTAAGGAAAGAGATGACCTGAAGATTGAAATATAGAGTATAAAAATTCTGTTCTATTCATTGTTTGACTTTTGAGTTGTATACATGTACAAATTGATGGGGCAAAACTTTTCAATACTCAACTGATCCCTAAAACTTGGATACTTTGGAGAATTTGGAGAGAAAATCAAGATTGAACACTGTCTAAACTCTATTGAGTGATGATATTCAAAAGGCATGCTCTTGTTTTAACCATGCGCCTGAATACGCTCTCCAAACCATTTTCTATGATTTCAATTCCATTCTCCAAAGCCTCCAATCTTTCATGTGCAGCCTGCATTGTTGCAACATTGGTACCTTCGTTTACAAGGCTGCTTAAAGATGCTTCCACACACTGTAACTCGTTCAAGTTTTTTGTGTTCTCTTCACATGCTATCACTCCCTTCTGCATTAATTTTGCTACCAATAACCATTTGGTTGCCTTTGATTTTGAAGCAGACACGGTTAAAAAAGCTAACAGCGATTGAAAGACAGACATGTTCATTCCAATGACTTCCCTAACCACTCTAATCAAAGAAACAAGTTGCTGGTCTTGATCCAACACTGGGGATACTCCAAATTTGTTCTCCATCTGCTTCAATGTTGTGATCAACTTCTTAGCATTCTTCTTCATCTTCTTTGAGAAGAAATTATATTCCGCTACAATTCTTTCAATGCTTGAATCCCCCTTTCTCCTTCTGAGAGCAGAATGAAGGGCTTGAACATTTTCCTTAATTTGTAACATGTTGTCTCTTGTGATGTCACAGATGTCCAAAATTCTCACTGAACCATCCAGAAGCTCTTGTATGCATTTCTGACCTTGATGGTTAGAAATGAGCTTCTGGGTTGAAGCCATGTTGAGAAGATCTTCCAAGCAAATATGCAAATCTGATAGCAAGGAGAAGCCAGTGGCAATTGAGTTTGATGTGGATGTGGAAGTGTCTTCCCAAGTTTTAAGCTTGTTAAGCTCTTCCTCTATTCTAGTGATGCTAGGATGAGATCCAGTAGGGAAACTGTTTGAGCGAACATGGAATTTGTTTGCCATGGTTACCCTTTTTGTGCTCTGTACTTTTTCAAAGGAAGCTCAATGTTTTTGTGCTCTCACCAAGTCCTTAACTCTCTATATATATAGGTGCAACATGATCCATTCCTATTGGTGAAGAAAATAGGAAAAACAACTAAACTGTGATGATGAACGTGAGCATGTGGTTGTAGCATGTGTTTCCTACTCATTAGGTGAATTTGTCACATCTCTGCCAAACATTTTGCACTATTATTTGTGACATAATAGAGGCCAAAATAGTATTGAAATGGGTTTATGTTGCATAACTGGCATGTCCTCCTAGTGTTGGCAATCAGAGAACTTCATTAGTCATCACCCAGTTTGCTTCTTTTGCTGCCACATTGCCTCTTGGACTTGTCTCAACGCAGAAGACACAAAACTAAAAGAATGATGCAATAAATGGCTCTTGGATCCATGATGTACACATCTTGTTGGATGTAACAAATAGACAACAATTTGAGTTATGTATATAGTATGATGTTGTTTACAATTTCGAGAACAAAATGATTGGCTATTTTTGTGTGTGCATGAATGGCTTGTAACCTTTATGTCTAATTCGTTGATTTTACCAATTCACTCGTTATTTCATTCTGTTTTAAACAAAAAGAAGAATATCGTTCCTCTATCTGCTTTTGTTGAGAAATCTTGTGGAATGGTGGTACATACAAAGGACGAGTATCCTACGATCCCATTGTTAATGTTAATTGTTGGGGAGAAACAAAAACATAGCAGACAACAAAGTAGAATGAGAACACATGTTGTCCATCTCTTCCACGCAGGTTCTTCAACATTTTCATACCTCAAGACTTGATACATGAACTCGACCAAATACATCTCGGATACAACAATGAACATGGAAATGAAGGATATGATTTTATTTTATTTTTGCTTTAATGCTGTGGGTTATTCTGAAAGAATTTTTCATCATTCAAAATGCAACTTTCTATAAACATGCTGCTATTTTGTGTCTCTGCCCTAGTGAGTTGGGAATCGTGGTAGAACAAGGAAATGGTATTTTATTCAGCTTTAGTTTTGTATTAAGTTTCTTCCTTTTAAGTTTTCGGTGAATTGTTTTCATAAAATTATTTTTAAATTTCTGGACGTAATTGAGAATATATATCAAAATGTAGAGCTACAGTGGCATATGGGGTTGTGTTTTTTATCACATAATAAATAATATATGTCGATGAAGTTCCTGAAAAAAATGGGATTCTTTAGCCGAAAGAAATTGGTTTTCCTTTTTTGAAAAAATGACCCGAAAGTCTCTTTCTGCGTCTCACTTGATTTTGAGTCACTTTTGGTACATTCCAAAACGGGCTCTTGAAAGCCCATTCCAGAGAACCTATTGCTTCCTGCACCTAGGATGTGGCTAAGAAAGGCTATTGCTTCCTACACCCAGGAAAAGACTTAGACATCCTTCACTACTCACTTCGCCACATTACTTTTGTCACCCAAACATGTCAAAACGGCCACAACCCCGTGTTGATCACGTATTTGAACCGGATTGGATTGAGAAATTTAAAATTTTTTTCAATTATGAACGAAAATGAGTTGTACTTATTTGATCACAGGTCATGTAGGTTCGAGCTGAGTTAGACTCATTTAATTACAACTCACTTATTTTTTTAAAAATATTTTTTTATATGTTTAAATAAGAGAAAGAAACTCTAATCTTGTTGTATTTATATGCATTTTTTAATATCTTTGAGATCCTACAAATTTTAATATCCGAAAAAGAAGAAAATTGTTATCATCCTACAAATTTGAATATTTGAAAATGATTAAAACAATATTTTTTATTTTCATATGAGTCAACTCACTTAACCTATCAACCCATGATGAGTTGAGTCGGGTTATAAAATTTTTGGCTCACCAAAAAATGAGTCGGATTGGACTCACTCATTTCTAACATAACCAAACCAGCCGATCCGAAAAGAGAGAATGGTGTAGAAGAATAAAATAAAACTTGTTTTTGATAATTATTATATGCATTTTGAAAAATTTATTTCGAAACATATTTCATGTGCTCCAGAAAACTTTGTTCCGCAAGTTTTTGTGTTCCTGAAAATTTTGTTCCCCAAGTTTTTTCTAAAATTTCTGTTCTGAAAATTTTGAAAGACTGGTTTCGAAAAATTTCAAAATATATAATTCAAAATCAGGATAAAATAGTTAATTTGATAATTTAAGTGGTATGAATTGTGGGATGCAAAAAGTAAAAACCCTAATAAATATGTATCACCTTTTTAAAGTTCACAATTCAGAATCATAGAAAGACATTTTCTTTCTGCACTCCCATTACTTTTAAGGAAGTTGTGGTGTGATACAGTAAAGAAGGATATTTTTGTGTTTTTTATACGATGAAGTCATTTGCTTCATACTGTATTATCCATAATGCAGTATTTATCCTCTAAAATATATAATCCATAACAACAATAAAATTTTAAAATATATTATGAATTATTGATTCAAAACGACTTCCAAATAACAAAATCTGAAAAAGAAAAAAAAAAAGAAAAAACTTTCAAAACATTAAACCTACAGGAATAACATGTTCTTCTTATAGAAACTGGAGAGTGCATGAAGAAATATCGAAGTGAATGAAGAAATAGCAAAGTTCAGGAAGAAATCGTTACGTTTTTGGTGAAAAAGGCACCAAGGCATGTGGATATTCTACATTGGCATGGTGGACTGAGAGAAAGTGTAGTCTTTTTTTTAACTAAATTGGAATTGTTAGTATTATTTAATATGAACTCAAAAATATATTTAATTGGAATGCTTAGTATGATTAACTGTTAAGTAGGTATGATGTTGATCACATTATTCAGCAATTAAATTTTGAACACCCACCAATAGTTTGATGAAAGACCTTCCCCTGTCAACTTTAATACTAGAATGGAGAAATGTTGAGAAGATGAAATAGAATTATGAACTCATCATGATGCTCTTATTTAAACATGGATTTGTGGAGATTCTATATTTACAAATAGATACTTTCAGCCATTAATACTCTTTAATGAGCTAGCATATTCAGAAACGACACTCTATTTTTGACTAAACATCTAAATATGCAATCTAATCCACTCTCAAGAGCCTCAATATTAACATTCAATGTCTCCAACACTCCTAGTGCCCTTTGAAATTCACCACAGGAATCACCATTTTTCTCTCTTCCAAAGAGGGAGCACAGAACACTGTTAAGATCTGCAACCCCATTTGTGTTCTTCTGTTCTTTCTGGGAAGAGAACAAAACAGTGATCTTCAACTTTGAGATCAAGGAGGAGGACCCTTTTGCAACTAACGTTGGCATGGACAGAAATACTAACAGAGAATGTAATATAGAGATGGTGAAGGTGTTTGATTCTCTTAGAACTCTCGCCAAAAATGCTAGCTGTTGATCTTGGTCCAGTAAACAGAAGGAATTAACCTTATTCTGCATTCTCTTAAGCTGTCCAAGTTGTTTGGAAATTGTCTTCTTTGCCATCTTCTTGAAGATATCAAAAGAAGAAACGCTGCTTTCAATGTTTGAATCTCCCTTTCTTCTACGCAAAGCTGAATGAAGGGTTTGCATGTGTTCCTTCAGAACCAACAACAAATCCCTCGCAGACTCACATGTGTCTAGCAATGTGACTGAGCCACATAACGCTTCTTCAACGAGTTTCCCATCTTGGTAGCGTAGAAGAGCTTGCTGTGAGTGTGGAGAATGGAAGAGTTCCTCCATGGAGTTATACAACTCAGCAAGCACAACTAAGTCACTCTGAATTGTTTCTGCTTCCAAATTTTCAGTGCTTGAGACAGGTTGAGAATGATGATGTTTTAGGTGGTTTAGAAGTGCTTCAACTCTCTGAGAAACAGGGTGAACTCTGGTGGGAAAACTAATGGATCTCACAGGTTGATGTGCATGAGGGTATTTAGAACTATCTTCCATATTTTCTTTGCAGTGTCTGCTACAATAGTGCTGCTATAGAAGGGTGTTTGATAACTTGAATGATAACTAGTCTTTGTTGAATCTATTTATAGCACCATGGTTTGGGGAACCTAAACATGGTACCATGTTTATGAACATGGACTATTTGGTTAATTATGTGATGTGTACATGTGGGTCATGCAAACTTTCATATGACTTTCTGACATTTTGGGTCAGAAATTTGGCAGCTCTATCCATTTTTTAATTTCATGGTGATGAGATGAACAATGTAGAACTTTATAACTGTGATAAACACAATGCAGAACTAAACAATGAGAACAGTGAATTGCTGGTGTGTGCTCCCTGTGAAACTTCAATAATATAAGATATTTTGAAATTATGATGTGTATTATTGAACTTGTCAATTCATGTACCCTAAAGTTTCTACCATAGTTGGGGAGACATATGAGTAATGTTTTGTTCAAGTTGGCATAATCATTGTTTTTGTGGCCATGAGTTGTTGTGAAGTCTGCATTTACTGTTACTGGGAGACAAGAGGGGGCACTCAACAATGACACTTCTTCTACCTTGGAAATTGAGGTGTTAGCATCATAGAATTAATAATTTCTGGTACTTGGAAATGTTTGGTGTGTGCCTTTTTTTCAAGAACTTGATTCTCTTTGTTGGTTTTTTCTTCTGCAGGCATTTCCAGCTTAAACAACATTATGTTTTAAGAGCAATGTATCTGAGAATCGTATTCTCTGTCAAAGTGTAGTTTGTTAAACTTGAACCTCTTCCCAATGAAATGTTGGATAAAATATTCATTTGCTCGTGTCACCTTACTCACTTGTTTTGAATCATTGAATGTTATTATTTTAGTCTTGCAATATACTCATATTTCTTTAGTTTTGAATATGCTTTTAAATGGTGTAACATACAAAACATTCATTTCATTATAGAATACTTGAGCTGCAGCAGCATGTGATGTAACTAACCCTTAACCTCAATTATCATCCAAAATGTAATGCCTCATTGACTAACATGTGACTTTGATTTGTATGAACTAACCTTAACCTAATCAATCAAACCCAAAACTGAAAAAATTATTGTCGTTTTTATATTTCTACATAATAATGGCAAGTCATTTCTGTCACCCTTATTATATGTGAGTAGTTTATACTATAATGCACGTTTGATCAACCGCCCCTTAAGTAAAACTCATGTGATTCCATTTATTCAGATATAGAATTTTAAATCTTAGTACTTCTTATCAATATTAATAGAATCTATTACTAGATTAACATCAATAAAGATTTACCAGACTTGGTAGCAGTGGATATGCACGGCTAAATATGAATATAGTTATAGATATTAATAATAATATCATTTCACTATTATTTAAAGATAATTATTTTTTGTTGCTAGAATTCATTTATTGCTTACATCTTATTATTTTTATAAACTTCAGACTATTATATCATTATTGTAGTACTAATTACTTTACTTTTAAGACTAATAGTTTACTATTATTCGTTACATTTTACTGATATTCTTTGAAATTTTTCTATTACTATTTTAGCTTTAATTATTTCCAAAGATTCTATAAAGGTTGTTATTTTGCGTAAATGCGTTGGTATCTGATAATGATTATTATTACTCACACCAACTATATCATTCTCAATTTAATAAATCTGATTTATATAGATGTCTTAAAAATTTATCATTTCATTACAATATTTTTTCAATCTTATTTTATTCATACAAAATGTACACCTAATGTACTGTAACTAGATTTGATCCAGAGCTACAGTGGAAAGGTACACCAAATTTAATAAACTAGATAACAGATTAGATCAAATGATCCCCAGTTTCATTAGTTCCAAAACATATTGTGAGGTGCAAAATTTCTGACATTTTTCTTTGTCTCACTAATCTTTAAACAACACTAAATAATAATAATAATAATATATTAAATTAAGATATTGAATAAAAGCAGTTGGAATGAATCTGAGCTGTGTAAACGACTCAGCGCTCTTTTGCTATTGTAAATATAGCAAATAGCAAATGTTACATGAATAGATAGACAAAAATGAAAGTACAACATACAACTAATACAAATTTTGGGTGTTTTTCCGATGTAGGCTGAGTCTTACGTTGGGGAAGAAACATTCTCAACTTGATTGGTCATCATTCTCGGTCTCCGCAAAAGTTGCACTGGCCAGACAACTTGGATACTTAAAGGGAAGGGTTATCAAAGGTTTATCATCAGATAATCCCTGGCAGGCCAAACCAAACGAGTATCCCATTGCAAGAGCTACAGGAACAGCAACAGCATTTCCAACTTGCATGTACCTGTAAACAATTTAGTTATAACTTATGTTAATGAGCTACTATATTATATTGTTATATCAAATGGATTTTGAAGCCTACTAAACGTACCTCTCCTTTATAGGCCCACAAAGTTTATAGCAATCGGGAAATCCTTGTAGTCTTGCATTCTCTCGGATTGTTAGTACTCGGTTTTGTATAGGATGTAGAATGACCTGACAATAAATTAACATTCAAATTCAGACGATGCATACAGGAACTGAGAAAACTACTTCTAAATGGCTAAAATTTATGGTGCTGTTGTTTATCAAATCAAATCAAATAATATCAAAAGTGAAAACAATAACCTGGTTATGAGGCTCAGCCCTTGTAACGACTGTTGGCACAATCTCATCCCACCACAAACGGCCAAATGGTCTGTGTTTTGACCACCAAGTTACATCAAAAAAATGTTGATACAAACTAAATTAAAAACATAACTGAACTAAAGGATTTGCATTACTTACTTAGAGGAAGTCCCGCGAACAAACGTCATTGCATAATCAGGAACCTACACGTGAGAATAAAAGAAATTTAACTTAGAGATACATAATGGTACTCAACAAAGGACCAGTCTCAAAATAATATCCCAAGCAAAGGTGATAATGGTCAAGTACCAAAGGCTTCCCAGAGTCTAGCATCACTCTATCAATCAATGGATCCCATTCAACTTTATTATCCTTCACAACTACTCCAGGTAAATCTCTGAAGTTTGCACCCTATGAAAGTTACCGAGGTTTGTTAAAATTGAATAAACCAAAATAATATTCTGGAAACACATAAAGTCAAGTTATGAACCTTCTTTTGCGGAATCCGACAAACTCTGTCATAATCATCTTGATTCAATTGCAGAGGACGATGATCATACAGAATTCGACGTGCAGTGCTTTGAGTACTACTCATAGTACCACCCACCATCTCTTCAAAACAAAAATTGTATAATGTTAATATCCATATTGTACAGTGGGATCAAGCACATGAAAGCGATGTGACATATTACCACACTAAATTTAATCAATAAGTAAACCATCACAACATGATTCCAAATAGGGCAAAAGCAAATACAAAGCAAAAAATATTCAACTATGTCTAGTATTTAGTTTCTTATGCAGATAAAGACCAGGGGCCTTAAAAGCAAAGTATGTAAAACACTAGCATGGTTTAAAATGCAATGCAAATATAGAAACGAACCGCTTTTCTTCAATCTAATATACTTCTGAAACTCGGTACGAGCGGCAGTTCCATAGTTCCTTTCATCCTGCTTCTCTTCATTTGTAACCTGGTTGAGTTGAAAATTAAAAAGAAAAACGTTGTTAAGAATAAAAACTCACATCAATCCAGCCAACTTAACTAACTAATGCACTTAAGGAAGAGATACGCAGACAAACATACAGGTGGGAGATCTGACAGTGCATCCTCAAGTAAAAGGGCGTTACCCAGCTTACAACGGGTTTCCTTATCATCATAAGCTACTGTAATTTCCTGCATTGTGACTACTATTAGTCCTTCCACTTTAAACTTAGATTTAAATCAAAAATAATACTTTTCAAAGAAGATGGATAAAAGATTTTTTAAACTGTTGATCCTTACTTCAAACTCAGTGGGTACAAAACCTCTTGACACGACCTCGTGAGTTGGCAACGGATATGGAGGCAATTTCTACCCAGCGAAAGAGAAAAAAAAGTGCAATCAAGTCAGTTAATTTCAATTTACAACATTAAAGTTATGGCATCGCAAAATTGGTTCTATAATAAGCAATAATAATTTTACCTCATTAGGACGAGCACCCCAAAGGAAAACGCGCATACGGAATTGTGGAACGCCATAAGACCCTGCTGCCATCATGCCCATTCTTGCTTGATAATTCATAGCTACAAGTCGACCAATGGCATAACGGCCCAGATAACCACCAGAAAACTTCAAAATGTCAACGACATTCTCCATAAGGACATATTTTGGCTTCAGAAAATCAATAATATCCATGTAAACAATCAACTGCTTGTTTTTTATATCCTCTAATGGAGCTGCTGCGTTCCTGAAGCGGTTAAAACCGCTTACGCCTTGACACGGCGGTCCCCCGCAAATAAAATTAGCATCACCCTGCCAAAAGGTTGATACAAAATCGATTGAAAATTCTTCTCAAGTGAACCAGTAGCCTGTAGGCCCAAAATGGAGAAACTTACAGGAAGAGGCAATAACTTCTTCTTGTACCCTTTTGTCACAAAATCCTTCAAAGCATCCTTGCAATCGCTGGCACAAACGAGATCATAGTCATAATTTTGCAGAGATTTAGCTAAAAAGTGTTATGTAACAAACCTAGCAGATAGTAAGGGATTTACCTCAATCCATCCATTGGCTCCCATGTGTCGTAACTGGAATCATAACCCATCCAACGCACCTGAGTGATTTAGCCACAGATGTCAGAACGATAGATCATTAACATAGACTTCTTCATTGCACAGGAAAAAAGATAAAAAGAAAAAAAAAAGAGAAAAAAAAAAGAGGATATACTAGCACTTCGTATTCCAGTAAAATCAAATCCATATTGTCAAACCTAAAGTCACCTTCCTTGACAACCAATTGTTTGAGTTTACTTCTAAAGGTGTTGTTGGTACCTCGGCCCATAAGATGAGAACTCCAGTTTAAGTATCAAAGGCCAGGCACTTCATTTAGTTAATTAGTGGAATAGTTATAGCAAATTCAATTAGGTATAATTAGTTGAATGTGATTTTAAAAATGAGTATAGGCTATTGAAAGATTTTAACATTAATATCAAACTGTACTAAATTTTCTTCAAAGTAGTTCGTCATATCCATGTTCTAGATTTGCATTAATTTCTGTCTACATATCTTTCCATGTCAAGTAAAATTTTAAAGAATAAAAGGACGAGCAAAGAACTCCGGCGTGAGCAAGTCAATCCTAATAACACTAACAACATTCAACTAAATATGTAATTAACGCATCGTGCAAGCTTGAAGGCAACATACTTTAAAATATAGGCCTGGTTTCTTGACGTTGTTCGGATCGCCATGACAAATAGCGAGCAACTTTTCAACCTCAAAATCCTCAGAGTCGGAATGATCTTCTTCTGACTCTTCCTTTTTCACATCCACATTTTCCTCGTCGATTTCATCTTCCTCCATATCTGAACCAGACTCCGAACGTTCTGATCCTAACAAACCAAATTCCTCACAAAGTTTGGCCCAGGCTTTTATTAGCTCCAAAAAGTTTTCAGCAGGTTCATTTCTAACCTGAACGTTGATTTTTGAAAGTAATATCAGAACAAGATGGAACATATAATAAAAAATGTCAATTAAAACATGTTAACAAAAACTTACCTGGGTTTCCGGATGGTTCAGCTTCAAACTTTTACATGCATGGGAATTGATATCTACAGCCCACCTCTACAAAATGATATATAAAATCATTTGAAATTGCTCCAATAATAGCAGCCAAATTAACCAAATTGTTCAAAAGAACAGCTCTACATACAGTGACAAGTTTGACTCCAGCCAAGGTTGCACCCAAACAAAGCCCCGTCGACATTGCCCCACATCCCGAATAAAGGTCGAGCAAAGTCCACTCCGACGAATTGGAACTGTTCTTTTCAATAGTCTTTCCATTAGTTAGGTTAGCACCATTAAAGCAGCCACTAGATCCAGATTCACTAGAAACTGTGGATGATGCATCACTCTCGCTTTTATCTGTTTCTGAATTATCAGATGAAACCACATCAAAAGGTAAAATCCAGCAAAGTGCAGAGCAAAAACAATGGAGACAGTGAGTAGTGTGTTAATTTATACAAGACATCACAACATTCTTACCATCGACAAGATTCGAAAAAGTTAGGTACGGCAAAGTGTATTTCATGTCGTAATAATAATCACAAGGGGGAATCTTCCTTTTCTCCGTAGTCAAACCTACCTGTAGTATGGAAACTTCAAATGTTTAACCAACTATAAAGGTTTAGCAACACATAACTTGTAAAATCAACTATTTATTCAGTAAACTCTTATCAGATAATAGCACATTCATAGACCTGACCATAATAATATTTGTTGGTAAAAGATTAAAGGAACTAGTTTTGGACAGAGCTTTCAACATATTAACATATTGATTTAAATAACCTAGACAGGAAGTATATAAAAAAAAAAAACAAAAACTGATAATAATTTTCAAACACCTAAAAGAAATTTACAAATGCCAGGTATTTGCACAAAACAAAAACAATGCAGCAACAAAGCACTTACATTTGGGGTTAATTTAACAATCTTGAGTTTTGAAACAATGCAGTCAAGCGGATTTTCATCTTTTATATCGGATAAGAACACCCGTTTCTTGTCCACAAGATCACCGTGACCTTTTATAACCTGCACTCACTCAAAACTTCAAAATCAGTTAAACCAGTTAACAGATATGGAATAACTAAAACCAAACAAAAATAAAAACAAGTCATGCAAGAGCAAATCTCACTGTGTCCACAGCTCTATAAAACCATTGAGCCATAAAATAAGGTTCATTATCAACCGATTCAAACATCTCCACAATTCGTGCAATATAATCAGGTTTGCCATCCTCAGCCTGAAAAAATTCAACAACAACACACTTGATCAACATGCACTGATTCACCAACCATAGCAGAAAGTAAATTTCAGAACAAAGCCAAATACCTTGACATAAGCATCATCATATAGGTTAAACACAGCACCGTCTATTTTAGCCTGACGATAATGACACTTGGCTAACATAACCTCATTGTTCTCATTCGGAGCCCTACACAACCAAATGCAATTATATAAATAAAAATTAAAGCTAAACAAAATAGAAAAAAGCAAAATGAAATAAAATACTAACTCTCTTGAGTTGTTACCGGTTGAATTCTTCTTTTTTCCCTGATTATTCATATACAACAAAGTTGAGCGAAGATAATAAACAGAATTAATTATAATGAATAATTATGATTGGAAGAGGTTAAGAATAAGACCTCATTGGAATAACGGTGGGGCCACTTGGCGCGGGCCTCGGTGACTGGAATTGGTTTTCCGACGAAGCAAACGGCTGGATTATGGGAAGAACCCTTCGTCTTTTTGCGTTGGGAGGGGAGCAATGAGACGGCGTCGTTTTCTGCAACGGGTGGGGTTGATGCTCTGCGTTTAGGCATGGTAGCTGTGTCTGCTTCGGAAAGAGAAAGAATATGGAAGATATACCGATTGGGTGAAAAGTTGGCAATAAAAAGTGAGAAATGAATTCGGCAACAAGGGGTTTTAAAGTGCTGCAATGGCGGGAAACTTTTATTTTCGAAGAGTTATTTCCCCCGTTGGAGGCTTGAAAATTTAATAAAATAAAACAAAAACCATTAACTTGAGATAAAATGTTTGGGTTGCATTTATTTGGGTTTATTAATTTGTACGTTTGCATGTAGGTTACAATGGGTGTTTTTTTTGGATTAGAAAAAATATTAATTATTTGAGTAATTAAAATTATCTCATTTACGTTTTTTCTTTCTTTACTTTCATCAAGAAATTAAATAAATAAAAGGTTTAATTAAATTTTAAAAATCTTTTAATTTTAGTTAGTTTTAACTAAATATCTAATAATTTTTTTATTTATTGATATTAAAAATTAACGGTTATAATTGATGTGATACATTTTGAATTGATTCGCCACTTTGTCAAATTTAGTGATTCTAATCATTTTTATAAATATTAATTTTTACTCTTATTTTTAACAAAAACATAACAATATTTCAAGATGGGTAGTATTTATCTTCGATTTATATATCAAAATTGTTTATAAGAATAATTCGGATTGTGAATATACTTTTGACAACAATTAATAAATACTTACTTAAGTATATGTTACTGTTGAAGTAATAAATGTGACTTATTGTTTTATTGATTACAAACATTTATATTTCTTAAAAGTAAGATAACCTAACAGGTGATAAGATAATAATTATGTCAATTTATTGAGAAAAATATTAAATAAAATAAACTGAATCCACAGATATTAAAATTTTTAATATTCAATACTAAAATAATTTAATAAAGTCGAAATACAGAATTTAAAAATAAAAATAACACTTAATTACATTTAAATAAACATGTAGCGGGGTATTTTTTTTTAGTGACTGGTTGAGTAAATAACCCAAGAAGAACGAACAAATATGCACTACATTTATTTATTTTTATTTTTATTTGTTTAGATAGAGAAAACTTATTATTTTTATAATGGAATTGTTCTCATTTATGTTTTTTATTTTAATTTTTTCAATAGTATAAAAAAAACAAATAAAAAACGTATTAGAATATTTGTGTATAGTTGATCCAATAGATAACATAACAAAGAAGTTGAATTTTTTTTATTAATTTATTTTATTTTGTTTGGATTTGAAGATGGATTTGGAATAATAAATTTGAAAGAAAAAGGAGATCGATGTATGATTATTTAGATTAAGAGAAAGAATATGTGATTTAAATAAATTTGTGATGAAAGTTTATATATGATATGATAGTTAAGATAAATTTAAAAAAAATATTTTAATAAATTAAATTAGATGATATTAATGATAAATGTGATATAAATTTAAATATAAATAGAAAAAATTATGTCAAAGTTAAACTAAAATTGTTATTTAAAAGTCATTATCATTAGAATCATATTAAAAATTCAGGATTATAGAATTTTAATTATTGATATCCAGAAAATCTACGTTGAAAAGTAAACAAATAATAATAATAAATAGGTTAAATTTAAAGGGATATATTAGTAATTTAAAGGGATAAATTGTTACGTTTTAAGCGTGTACCACCCAAATGAACGCTCATAAATCAACACAAATACACTTATCTAAATGTAATGCATCATTGTCACTCTTCATTCATATGTATTGTGGATCAATCAATCCAAACATAAGCTTAATTCAAATTTTAATTGTTGAAGCAATTCAAATTAAGATTAAATATGTTTTGATCCTTCAATTTTTTAGTAAAAATTAGAATTAGTTAACTTTTGAAACTTTAACCAAATTTAGTTCCTAAACTTTAGAGTGTCTGTCTTTCGTAGTCATTTTTTAATTAATATTGTAGCAAAAATATATCAAACAGTTTAGACAACTCTTAAATGTTATTATGAGATGTGTTTAAAACATCAAATAAAGTTAATGGTCTTATTCGACCTCAGTCGATCCGACAGCTGTCATTAGAAACAATTACCGCATTCATGAGGTATTGTCCATTTTAGAGCAACGTGAAGTTTGTTTGACCTCCACTCCTAAACAATTTAAGACTGATTGAGATATCGGAACAATTAATAAAATTTGGTTTAAATGACTAGATTCATACCATTCTAAAGTTAGGGGCTCTACATTGGACATCGACAAGATCATGGTTGTGACTGGTGGCTCCCCCAAAGCTTTTTTTATTTTAATTTTGTTATATATTTATATATTTTTAAAATAAAATTTTTAATTAAGTTGATGAAGATATATTAAATTTATATTCTGAAAAGTTATAATAAAAAGTAAAATAAAGATAAAATAAAAATTAATTTGATGAATATGTTGGTTAATAAAAGTGAGAAATGATAAATCGAGAAACATATATTTTGGAGAACAAATAAATATTGAATAATGCATTCTCACATATCTTCTATAAAGAGATTGAATAACACTTTATCATAAGATCTCTTAGTAATCAATGTTATCTTATTGTGATTTAATGATTTATATATGTTAAGATTTATGATTATTTTATTATGTATGTTTTTCCCAAATTAAGTTTTTCCAACTTACTATCAATCATAAACCTAATTATATTTTTTCCCAAATTAGTACAATCATAAAAAATTTAGGGATTTTGTGTTTATTTTATGGTTATTTTATAATATCACAATAAAAGATAGTCATATATTTTTTATTCTAAGATATCATGTGTGTTTGTTTTTTGAGTCAAAAAAATAAAAAAGGAAAATGAAAAGTTTCTTCAATATAAAAATAATTTATACACAAAAAATATAATTTGACACCCTTGAATTTTTGTCTAAGTTCCGCTACTACATTGAATCAAAGTTTTAGAAAAAGATTAATTATAATTTTCATGAGAAAAAAAAACATATTTAATCCTTAAAAATATTATCGTTTATTAATAAAAATGATTTTCAAATTTTAAATAATTTTGTACCATTATATTATTAGACAATTAATAGATGTATATTTATTTTTTTAGTTATCTTTAAAAAAAATATACCAAAACAATAAACACAAAGAAGAGAAAACATAACACATTACAACATAGCATTAAATTCTGACAAAAAAATAATTCATAACTCCCTATGCTCTTCTTTTATTTCTCAAATGTCACCTATGCTCTTTTGTTTTTAAACCCCTTAGTCTCGAGGTGCGTTTTTTCTCAAAGCTCTCCTTTTCCCTCTCTTTTATTGTCTATCTCTCCCTCTCTCAATCTCACTCTCATTGTTTTTCCTTTTGAAGATTTGTTGTGGTTTTTTATCTCTAATGGTTTTGATGATTGGTTTTTTCACATATTTGTTGCATTTTTTGGCTACGTAGTTCTTCTATCTTTATGGCAATGATTTTATTTTTTCAATTATTGTACACATTATTCTCCCTTTTTCATTCTCTTCATTTTTTTTCTTAGGACATCTTTCACATGTGTGTTGATTTAAGGTTGTTGTTTCCCTTTTCAAGGTTTATTGAAGTTTTTATTTCTGATTTTTAATCTCTATGATTTTGATTTGTTTTTTTTTTTCATACATTTTGTCGTATCCTTTGGCTACATTGCTCTTCATTCTTTATGACATACAATTGTAAGTAAACAATCCAGAAGAACAATAACAATTTTGAAAGAATGTAACAAAAATCAAAGCCTGTTAAACAGTGTAGTCTATAAAAAATACCCTGCTAACAGAGTATATGCATATTTGTAGAAAACATACATATTACACATGTAGGTAACTAGAAAATGACATTTCAAAGTTGCCAAAAAGTACAACAATCTAACAGTTACAGTTACAAAAATTCAAAATCTTCATGGTGTGAGAAGATTAAGAAGTGACACTCTTTGTTGTACCATGCACCTAAAGAGGCAATCTAGTCCTGCCTCCAATTCTCTGATGCTTCCTTCTACTTCCCCTAATCCCCTCTTTACAATTTCTACTTCTGTTTTACCATCAGTTTTCTTACAACGCTTGGCGAAGGAGCAGAGAGCAACATCAATGTCCCTCATCTCATTCATCACCATATTCTCCTTATCAAAACTGGTGGACACAATTCTGGTCAACACTAACCATCCACCAATGTTTCTCTTCAGCACTGGTGCACACATGAAAACTAAGAGTTTCTTGAAAAATGTGATGGTGTTTTTGCTTATTTCTCTTAGGACATTGACCACCATTAGTAGATGATGGTCAAAATCGACCATCATCGGTAGACGGTGGTCAAAGTCTAAGAGACAATATGAATATGACTTAAAATCATTTTCCATTGTCTTCAATGCTTTGAGTCTTTTTGTGATGTCTTTTCTTGCTCTCTTCCTGAAACAAATGTAAGCACAAATCTGGTTTTTGACACTTGAATCCACACCCTTTCTCCGCAGAGCTGATTGAAGGTCTAACACATGTTCCCTCGTCAGTGTCAACAATTCTCTTGCTGATCCACACGTGTCAAGCAAATGAACCGTCATGTCAAGTGGCTTCTCTACATGCCTGCGTAGAAGAGCTTGGTGAGTGAGTGGACAACCAACAAGTTCCTCTACACAGTTATACAACTCTACAAGCCCTTTCACACCTTCTTTCATAGCCTCACTCTGTGACTGTGATGAGGCTTCCCATGTCTTCATCCTCTTCAGCACTTTCTCGATTTTGGGTAATGAAGAGTGTATTCTACAAGGCAAGCTAATGGATCTGACATGGTAGTGAAATTCCTTGGCTATGTCTGAGACAGCCATTTGCTAATTGCTGAACACTAATTAATGAGTTGCATAGGCTTGGAACAAGAGATACATATATAGAAAGTACATAAACATGAACATGAACATGAACATAAACATAGGATGAGACCACCATGGACCCTCTATGTTTTATTCATGTTACCAATATTGAAGATTCTTTTGGCATTTCAGCCAGCAATGTTGAGTACCAAATGTTTTGTTTAGTCTCTTGGTCATTCCAGTGACAACATATGTTGCATAACAAAATTGTTTAGGTACCTATGAGTGCAGACATGTGTTAATTGGAAGAATAACATTCCTTGTTGTCTCCTCAGTAAATGGCAGAAGGATCTCCCTGAAAGATTCAATTGAAGCAGTGGCATTTGTTCATGAAATCCACAAGCTGGCAGTGTATGATTGTGTTGTTTTTAATTCTGATAAAACATAACAGTGTACACTAAAGATGATTAGAAAAGGTAAAACGAAAATGACAAAGAAAGCAGGATCTAGCAGGAAATGTAGGGTGAGAATCTAGGTTTTGGTGTGAGGGTCAAACACCAATAATGCAAATACATATTTTGTGTTTTTGGCATTAAATTGTAAACGTTGTATTGTGTTCCATGTGCTGGAAGATTCCAGACAATTTATGTAGAGTAATAACACAACAAAATATTGTGGTCCGGCAAAAAAAATTGATGAGTGTTAAGGTTAGTTATAAATATTAAACGCTTAACTTTTAACCTCTAATAATCTACAAAGCTTAGACATATTAATTATAAGACATTTTGGCAGAATGCATGTGTTAGCAGAAGTGGGTAAGAGGAGAGAATAATTAAAGGTTTGTTATGCAAAAATAGTAAAGAAACAATAGCATTGACAACTGATACTTTGTAGTGAGGAGTTCAAAAACAGGTTCAATAGAAAAAGTTCCTTCCTCTCGAGTTGGTAATTTTCTCTCCTATCTGCCTCTTATTTTTTAACTTATCCCCCTATCTCTCTCCTTTCCTTTTGTATTATTTTTATCTAGGTTAAAAATATAAGGGTAAAACTAAATTAATGGATTGTTCTTTGAATGAGAAGTGTTTATTTACTTATTTATTATTTTTTAAGAAAAACAAAAACAGAATTATTTATTTCATGCAATATATATATATATATATATATATATATATATATATATATATATATATATTTTTATTTTAATAAAATTAAAAGAAACAAAAACAACTTATTGTAAGATTTTAAAAATATTTTGAAAGAAAAATGTAAGAGGGTATATTTTATATTTTTTCAATTTTATCTATTTTTATTAATTTTAATAATCTTAAAATTTTGTACTTTTTTTTCTATTTTTGTCAAATTAATGCTCCTTCATTCAATTTGATTTTTATAGATAAAACTTTAAAGGCTAAAATTCGATTTTGTTCCTCTAAGTCTTATAAAAAATTCAATTAGATCCATAATTTTTATTTGTTTCAATTTAGTCACCTAATTTTTAAAAATAATTTAGTAGATTTCTTGTAGAATTTATACATCAAATTACTCTAGCTAAAAAGTCTAGTAGTCTGTTTGGATAAGGCAACTTAAGAAAGTAATTAATTAATTTGGAAAATTTGAAATACTTTCATGGAAAATGATATATTTGGATGAGGAAATTAAAAGGAATTGAAATTGATAATTTTGAAGAAGATATTTCAAATAACTAAAATAGTAAAATTTGAATTGACTCCAAACATAAGAAAATTGAAAATTTTCAAGTTGTGAAATTGTTAATTGTTAAGGACAAAAAAAGTCCACAGGTCCAAAAATTGGAGTAGCATCGAGTAGAAGGTTGAGACAAGTCGGTTTGGATCGAAGATCAAGCCTAATCGGGTCGAGTCAAGTCGTGTTGAAGATCAGACCAGGCCAGCCTGGGACAAAGGTCGAATCGAACGGTTTGAGACTAAGTTCAAGCAAAATCGAGTGAAAGCTCAAACCAGGTCGGCCCGACTGAAGGTCGATTTGGACCAGTTCGAATCGGACTAGCCCAGATGGTCAACTTCAATCAAAAGTCAAGATGAGTCGTATCAAATTGAAAGTCGAACTAAGTAATGTTGAACTAAGTAATCGAAATTAAATTGTTTTATCTAAACAATAAATTAAAATTTAAAATATTTCAATTACTTTATAAAAAAAATTAAATTGTAAGTAACTCAATTATTGGGTATTTTAATTTTTTGGAATTGTTGATATTTCTCATCTAAACACAAGATTAAGAAAATCTAACAAAAATGATTTAATTCGATATTTTTTAAACTTAAATGATTAAATTGAACAAAATAAAAATTAGAATCTAATTTAAGTCTTTTATAGAAATTAGAGAAGGAGGATTTTAGCCTAACTTTAAATATTTGAGTCTAGAAATAATTCATCAACAAGTTCAGTATGGAGAAAACACATACTAGAGCGATTATTTTTGCTAAACTCATACACTTGAGCTTACAAAGGCAAACTTAATCAGTGAGGGACTAGTGTTCTTATTCTTTTTACTAGTTAACAGATGCAAAGGGCCTTTGGTTATTACATCCAAGTTATCCCAGAATGTCACAGTAGCTCTTACTTGAGTGGGACCATTCCCACACTCAACTCCACCATTGATGATGTTGGTAATCACACCATAACCTTCAACTATGTTATCTGCTATGTCATCAGCAGATGGTTTATTACCTTCTGGTGTCATCCAATAGTAACATATGATATCACTTCATCTTGAGCTTCCAAGTCTGGATTGTTTATCAAGTACAAGTTTAAGGCTTTTCCAGCTAGATCATAGTTATAGTTGCTATTTTTTCAAACACATAAAAAATCAATAACCAACAAACATAGACTTTACCCTCACAAATTGCATCGTTTCTGTGTTTCAGCAATTGTTCAAACAGGGATTCACTGATCACACTGCCAACATCTGCAGCAACACTAGGAAACTCTGATGAGTTTATCAGCAAAATATAAACTAAGGTAAAGCTAAAGGCAGTGTCTAACTTCATAAGTGGTTTTGTTTTATGAATTATGACTGAAAGTGTGTGTGTGTGTGTGTACTGGTAAGTGAGAGTAATAAGGTTGTTATATGGTGGCAATGCTCTCTTTCACATCCTATTGGACCGATAGATTTGATTAGTCAATGGAGTTTGATTGCATTTGTGGAAACTTAGGATGAAACTTCTTTCATGGGCTAAGTTATTTGATTTTGGTCATGATTTCACACACATGTGGCGAGGAAACAAATTAAGAAATGGGTGAATGAGTTGTCCTTTTGAGAAAGGAAAGGGAGAGATTTATGAGGGAGTTGCGTGTAACTTTTCCTCCATCCAAATTCTGACCCATGCTTTACGATCTCTCTCGTCTCTAAATTACACTGCAATCACTCTGTGGCACAGAGTACAGGATCACTTATCATTTCCTTCAATACCGTATTCTCTAGGCAATTTATTGAGTTTGAAGTCTTCATGGACTCAATTTGAAGGATGTTCTGAATTTAACAATTTAAAATGTGTATATTTTAATTTTAATTTTATATGTCAAAATTCATTTGTGGGGGTTAATATAATTCAAAACACATTCATCCAAGCTCCTGGCAATCCATGTCTAGCTTGGGTGAACCGAGTCTAGCGTGAAGTCGGTTCTAACCAAAGTCGAGATATGTATGTTAGGACTTAAGTTGAGATGAGTTGGAACAATTCAACTAAATTGTGGTGGGTTCATGTGCATCTAAGTCGAAGTCGACCCATGTTTTGAATTGGACTAGACGCAGGTCGATCTTAGTTCAATCAATTTGGGCCTATTCCGATCAATTTGAATTCAAGTTGAATTTGTGCAAATCTAAGTTAAGTCGAGATTGCTCGGGCCTAGTGAAGCCAATTTGTCTTGAGTAGCCAAATCAAGTCAAGTTGATTTGAGTGGTTGAATCGGACCAAATTAAGTCAGATTTGACAAAGTCTAATTAGATCCGAATTAGGTCTGAGCATCGAATCAAGATTATGTCAAACTAAATCTAACTGATCCACGTAAAGTTGAGTCATATGAAAATCAAAATATAAATTAAGCATATGAAGAATTTTAAATTATTATTTTTTAAATTAAATTTGAAATTCTTTAACTTTAACTCATCCAATTGCTCTAACGGAGAATTTCATTTCTTTCATAATTCTTTATCAGAATAATATAATTTATCATAAATCATTTCAAATTCTTAAAAAATAAATTATCCCCTTAAAATATCTTATCTAAAAATGTAAGATAAAAGATAATTTAAAATTTTATTCAAAGTAAAATAAAATAAAATAAATGAAGGTGTTTAAAAAGTTGTACGATCCAAACTACTGTCCCTTGTTAACCATTTAGAGATTTATGAAAAACTCTATTTTTGGGGAGATTATTCTTTCACACCCTTCAAAAATTTAATTTCACTTGACAACTGATTTTATTTTTTTAATTAAATAGAATAATTTATATTTCAATTAAATATCTTCTTTTAATAATTTATTATTAAAAGGTGTTATAATGTAAGTGTTTTTTTTTCTAAAAGGGTGTAACAATATTTTAATTTTCTTATCTTTATGGCTTTAATGGACCAAACAAACAAAAAAAAAAATGAAAGTTAGAAACAAGCATAGCGGCGGGTTGTGTATGTAAGGTTCATGTATTTTAACGCTGCCAAATTTATAATTGAAAGTGTAATGTGTATTTTTTTCAATTTTGAGTAGTAGTACATAAAACGTGTGTATTAATCAAGAGAAGCTTAGTGATTTATTTTTATTTTTTGATTTATCAACTAAATATCCAAACCTCCAACTCGTAAATCAACATAGTTGAGTCGGATTTTCAAATAAGTCGGAACAAGTTTTACGTGTAGTTGAAGTGAATTAACTTCTAAATATAGGATTTTATAAATAAATAAATAAATATTTTTTACTAGTATGTACTGTATTGATTTATTTTTCAAAATTTTATTTTAGTATGTTTTGATGTATACAAAATTGATTGTAACAAAAAGAAGCACAAATCAATGAATTATTTATAATAATGTAATTTCATTACTATATTTTCTCTTTCTTATAAATATGTAAAAGTTAATTTTTGTTTGGACTATTTTATTTTTTTAAGAATTGGTAAATGGTCTTCAAATCGTGTCAAATAAATTTTTCTTTTATTTTTTGTTAAATGTAAAAATTAGTTAAGGATACGGTTAGTTTTACATCACACTTTTTTTATTATCGTTATTATTTATTTTCTCTTTCTTTTTAATATGTAAAAGATAATTTTTGTTTGAACTATTTTACCGTTATTCTAAAAATGGTTAAATGGTCATGAAATCGTGTCATATAAATTTTTCGGTTAATTTATTCTCATCCTTTACGTTAGATCCAGTCATGTCAAATTGTGCAGAAAAAGATGTGATTTTTTCAATATATATGCCGAAGAAAAGTTGGGGAAATTATAGAAAATGAGCCAGAGACGACATCATTTTCGTTGTTATTCTTATTATGGAACGAAAGCAAAGAAAAAAAAAAACATGGAAGTGATTAACCGAAAGGTCTTTGGTCTCTGCAATTCAAGTTAGGACCATAAGAGACTCCAAAAACGTCACAGTATCTCTTGTAAAACCCTATTCTATCACCAGATGCCGGAGTAGGACCTTTCCCACATTCAAGTCCACCATTGATGATGTTCGTGATCACACCAAAACCTGGCACTCTATTAGCTGCCTTGTCAGCAGCAGATGGGGTCCACCTGTTAGTGATGACGTCATGGCACGAGGGTTTATTCCCCTGTGGCGTCATCCAGAACCACAGTGCTGTCTTGAATGATACCACTGCATCTCTTGCCACCAAGTCTGGGTTGTTTATCAGGTCCACTCCCAGGGCTCTTCCAGCTGCATTATAGTTGTAGTTGCTGTTCCTCAAAAACATCAAAAACCATGAGTACCACGTTAATCAAAACTGTTACATATATATATATCTTGTCTCAATTTACTTACTGGGTCAGTTGAATTGGCCCTCGACCATAGTACGATTTTCCTGCGGAACATGGTCCACTCCCATCACAGTATCTGTTGGACTTATCTCTTTCTGTCACAAAGCAATAACCCCATGCATATGGTCCATCTGGTGAAGTTGCTGCTCCTCCTGTATCACACATCACATGCATCAACAGTGTTTAAACAACGATTAACGTTAAGATGATGAATTTATGAGTTTTCATCTTTTTATGGCATCTTAACTTATACATTTTTATTCAATAAGAGACTTAGATTCATGTTTAGATTCTCCATATGTTGTAACATGAGACAATAGTTAACTAAGTGAAAAAATGATTAGCAGAAGAGAACCTGTGGTTTCATGAGAGGTTTGAGCTAGGAAAGCTGCAACCTCTCTCTTGCGAGTGTTGGAATCACCGGTGGTTCCGAAAGCAGCGAAGGATCTAGCAGCGGTGATGAAAGCGTTGTAGCTGTAGAAACCCTTGCCCTCGCAGGCTTGATCATTTCGGTGTTTCAGTAGTTGGTCGAATAGAGAAGCACCGACTACACTTCCAACCTCAGCACCGACAGCACTATGAGAATACGATGAGGTTATTACTAGGATGTAGGCTAATAATGCAAAGGCAAAAGTGTGTAACTTCATATTTCCCTTTGTTTTGTGTGTGTGTTAAGTTGATGAGGCTGAAGGTATATATAGTATTAAGTTTCAGGGTTTTTCCCTTAATGTGATGACCTCTTTAGAAAATTAGCGGTGGATTTTATCAGTATATACACTGTTTTTCATCTCATTTTATGCATGAAAAAAGGGATTAAAAAAATACTCAATTCACTTGCATTTTCAAGAAAAGAGAGAGTGAAACACAGAGAGCTATGGAATAAAAGTGAGCTGATTGTGTTTTCGTTAGTTTGTGAGGTTTAGTGGTGCGTGTGGAACTTTAGGTGAAAGAGACTTCTTAGGTGCTCTTTTTTTTTGTTTGTTCAGAAATGGTGTTTTGACGTGGAAGAGTTGTCTATAACTCCTGATTTGAATATTTTAATAGTAAAAAAATATAATAAAAGGTATGTTTATAATTAAATGTTACAAAAATCATTAAAATAATAGTAGTGATATGGGTGAAAAGAAAATAATGGTGCTGTGAACAGTGGTTGTGTAAAAATAACTTTTTCCATTTCATCCACAAAATAAAAATAAAATATATTAAAGAATGGGAAGGGAGAGGGACAAAGAGGTATGGAATGAACGGGAGTTGTTTGTATTTTGATAAGTTAGAAAGGATTCAGTTGTGTTTGTGGAAAATTTTAGGACTGAAAGAGGTCTATTTCACGTTCTGAAAATTTTCTCTTCTCATGTGCTAAATGGAAAGAGAAAATACTAAAAACTATGTCAATTTCTTACATTTTCAAGGAGAAAAAGAAGGAGAAATAAAGAGTTACAAAAATAAAAGAATTTCTTAAAGATGAATTAGATTTTTCCGACTTTTTTTTTTTAATTAGGAAAGAAAAGAGAGTGAGGACTATTTCACGTTAGAAAAATTTCAGTAGGTCCAATTTCAGTAGGCTATAGAAATCAGAAAAAGGAGAAAGTGTTGAGACAAAAAATGCTAAATCGGTGTAATTTGACTTGTGCAACACCTGTTTCCCCAAGGTTGTAACACACAACAAATCACAAAAATATCTATTTGTGATACTTGAAATCGGTTCAAAAAATATAAATTTTTAAAAATTAAATAATATTAATTAAGCTCTGGATATAATAAAATAACTAATTAAAACTTATAAAATATAAAAGAGTCTCTGTATTGAATGCTCTAACTAAAAATCACAAAATAATACAAAGTTACTTTTTTTTACTAGAAAATTATTATATGAATACATAATTAGAATTTTATTAATTTTTTAAAATAATAGTAGAAAAATATACTAACAAATACGAAAATTAAATTCTATAAAATATTTTTTCAATTTTTTTTGTAACATTATTTTCGTGATCTGAAAGGTTGAAGCTGGAAGCATTTGTTATAATTGAACTTATCCTACACAACACGCTGGTCACAGGCATTTCCCAGTGTTCACACTATGATTCTACTAAGGACCAAAACCAAGAACTAGTTAACGTTTTGAATTCTCATTCTACCCCTTAAGCTGCGTTTGGTATCCTTAAAAGTGTGTTTTTTTGGAATGAATTTGGATTTTTTTTTAAATTTTTATATTCATTATCCGCTGTACACTTAAGATAGATTGATATATAATAATTTTTATATTTTAAAATATATTAAAATGCATTAAATATATAATACCAAAAATACAACAAAAGGGTCTAGACTTTATTTAGCATGGTGGAGGACGTTCACGTCAAGTAATAAGAAAGAAGCAAAAGACATTCAGCATTTTTATGTTTTGGAGAAAATCTCATGTGATTTTTTGTAATTTTGTTAAAACTATATCGGAACGCAAGGGTGGTTTTAGATCGAATTTATAAGAAGATGATAGTTTTTTATTAACTATAATTTTTTTTTTCATTTTTAGATTAGTTAAATTAATTAATCAAATTAATAGTAAATTGGTTTAGTTCAGATAAATAGATAGATCAAACGTTATTAAATTTTACTTAAAAATACATCATTTTCTTTAATGACATATATACTATAAATTTAAATTTATTTACACTTTTAATTTTTTTTAGATAATTTAAAGAGTTAAGTATGTTTTTAGTTTCTAAACTTTGACGTAAAATTGAAATTTATTTTTGTCCAAAATTTTGATACATTTTGGTTCTCAAACTTTAAAAATGAATGAACATAATTTATTTAACTTAAGTATGTTAAATTTTATTCATGTGTCTGACACATTTTTTAGATGATATTAAAACAAAAACATGTCAATCGATATAAACAACTCAAATATTAACCTAAAACACGTTTGACAAATCAAAAAAGTTTAACGGTCTAATATCCGTACTAACCGGTCAAATACAAAAAAAAAAAACATATTTAACTAATTTTCGAGATTAGCATGTTAAACCATATTAAAAGATTATAGAAATCATGTCATCATTAAGGTAAAAATACATTAAGGTAACTCATAATATATATATATATATATATATATATATATATATATATATATATATATATATATATATATATATATATATTTTTTTATATATATATATTTCTTTTTTATTTTTAT
>Ga0214542_1000048_pt1 | contig 144331 bp, 59 predicted proteins | sample CNSS1metaG_FD_160096 | JGI IMG/M metagenome (GOLD analysis project Ga0214542, IMG submission 160096) | Root nodule microbial communities from cowpea collected in UCLA plant growth center, Los Angeles, California, USA - CNSS1 | ecosystem: Host-associated > Plants > Roots > Nodule | place: USA... | reverse complement strand
ATCTCGCTTAGGCGAGTTGATCTCGCCTGGGCGAGACATCATACAGTGGCGAATTACAAATCCTGGGCGAACTCTCGCTCAGGCTAGACTGGCTCGCCTAGGCGAGATGTCATCTCGCTCAGGCGACCCCAGCTCGCCTAGGCGAGATTTCGTACAATTAACAGGGGTGAGCTTCTGGTATTTTCGCTCAGGCGAGATCGACTCGCCTAAGCGAAACTACCAGAAATCCTCCCTGTTATGTACATGCAAACTCGCTCAAAGGCATCTACCACTCAATTTCACACACCAACAGTTTCAATCATCAATTACACAAACAATCATGCAATTAAAACACTCACGAATACAATCTACATCAAATGAGTTACAGAATTAGCTTCCCTTACCTGTTATCCTGTTTAGACAACTTTATAAACGTCAACGCCTTAAAAACGTCAACATCTCTAACTCCACAGGATGCTCTATCTACACATAGAAACATCACAAGAACGATCAGGACATACCATTATGATCACTGATCAGCAGAAACTCATATTGATGATTAAAACGTCGCATGCAAGCGGAAGAGGGCTTGCATGCAACAGAAAACAGAAAAAGACTAAAATAAAGAGCGAAAACTCAACTTACGCGAACGGAGAAACTGATCGGTCCAATTTGAAGAGCTCGCCGAGAGGATCAATCCTACGGTCTCGGTTTTTCAATCAGATGACCAGAGAGTAGAACCTCTAGAGAGAAGTCAGAGAACTCTAGAAAAGTGGTTTCTAGAGAGATATGTGTTTTAAAATAATGAAACTCGTTTATAACAATTCTATTTATACTAAAACCTTTTAATATTAAAATAATCGAGTCTCATTATTTTTAAACCACTATCACTTTTAAAACGCCATTTTCTAGGGTCTTAGAATAGTACTATTCAGTTAAAATTTAAAACCATAAATAATGTTTTAAATAGTCGTACTAAATATTTCAGGACATCTACCAAAGTATTCATTTTTATTTTAAAAAATAATGAGTCAATGGTTATAATAAAATAAAATAAATTATACCAGGATTGAGTCCAGAAAAATTAATGATAGACCAATTTCAAATTTACATTGAAGAATCGTCTATATTTAATATATTTAATGTGTTATAATGCTTAAACAAGATTAACCAACATGATAGAAAAATAAACACAGACTATGATAAATGAAAAACTTTGCATATAATAAATAAATTAAAATTAAAAAACTAAGAACTTTGATTTCTAAGATGTCATCCATGTGAGTAATATAATTAGATATAAAAATAATCAACTTAATTCACATGAGTTATTTTATTATGTATTGAGTTAAAATTGAATCAATTTAATTTAACTATTTTTAGTGAGACAAAAATTTTATAATATTGTTTGATCATCGTAAAATGGTGAATAAAATGAATCGACTTATTTAAAGATAGTTTATTTTCTTAATTTACTTTTATATATTTCTTGCGGTATAATCAAAATATTTGAACTTGACTCATTTATCCATACAGTACAATAAAAATGTTAATTTATTTCATCAAAAATTATAAAAATATATAATAATTATAAATTAAAATATTAACATATATAATTGAAAAAACGAATAAATCAAACATCTAAATTATTGAAACATTATTAAACAACGTTATAATATTTATAAATACCAAATTATTAAATTTCAATTGAAAGTAATAAATAATTAAAAAAATAATAAAAGGTTATTAACAGAAAATTACATGTTAACTCACCTCTTACCTAAATCAAATTTGTTTAATTTTGAGTTGAATTGTGTTTGACCAATTTTTAAAAAAAAAACTAATTTTTTTTTTTCAATTTAAACCGCCTCAAACTCATGAGTCAAATTTATTCACATATTAGACCCATTTTGAAGCATATGTATATAATGAAATAATGATAAAAAAAATGAATAAACTTGTATGGTATTCAGTGTTCGATCTCAATTAATACCTTAACTATAATAGTATATACATGTATTTAAATAAATTACAGTGGTGACAGCAATATGAAGATAATAGTGGTAAAGATAATAATGACCCGACAATGAAAGATATTATAAACAACAGTAAAAGCAGTGGTGGTAACAACATAAGACATAGTAACCCAATAGTTAAAAAAAGTAGTTAACCATATTAATGATGAAATCAAAACTATAATAATGTAGTAGAAATGACATTGGTGATTGGAAACAATTATGTTGGTGAAACTGGTAATAGAAGCAATAAAATTAGAAAATGGTCAAATGGGTCAATTCATTAGGTTCCATCATTAAGGGTTAAACATAGAATTCCAAAATCTCCTATAAATGGTTTGTTTCATGGTCATCAAATAATGGCTTGAAAATTCTCGGTTTCTTTTTTAAACGTGCCTTCAAAAAAATTTGATGATTATTAACTTTAAAATTTTAAAATATATTAAAAATATTTAAAATACTAATACAGTATATTTTTGTATATTTTTTATTTAGTAGAGAATAACATCAACAAGTTTAGTAAAAAAATTTGGATTTTTGAACATGTAACACAATAGTTTTCTTTTGTTGACTCGTGATTGATTTGGATTATATTATATATCGAGGACAATTTAGATTTTCTACTAATACTATTTTCTTATTATATTTTCATAATATATTAATTATTATTAATTTTAATGTTTTAAAATATATTTAAAATATTAATATAAATTATTTTTAATGTTTAATAAAAAAATAATTAATAAAAAATCTAAACTCGAATCGGACATATAATAGAATAGGAAGCAGAATGTTTTATCTGGTGCTTCTGTTTCTAATAACCAGCGCAAATATTAGGATCAATTAAAATAAAATATAATTGAATATTATAAATAATTAGGTATTTAGTTGAAAGAGAATATTTATTGAATTTGTAAACTAATCCTGTACAATTGAATTAAGCCTAATTTTCACTCTAAAAATGAAAGGTTCAGAGTTCAGCTATGTTTCATGACATGATCACCCCTGAAACAATATGCCGACAAGAGAGAGTCGGTGCTTCTTTCCATTATCTTGTTTTTCTCATTCTTCTCCAACATTTCCTATCTCAACTTTTCTTTCACCATTCTTTCAACATATTTGTTTGTTTCAAAGAAGAAAAAATGAATATTTAAACTGTTTTAAACTTCATCTTGTGAGATTATTTGGTGTGGTAAAAAAAAAAACACTTTTAGTTTGTTTCATATGTTTCAAATTTAAGCATTACAATTTCATTTTCAAAGCCGACTTTGATTTGATCTCATTCTCACCCTACCAAAAAGAAAGTTATCCTTATCACATCCTCTTTGCTTTTTTCAACTTGTGAGTTACTTACTACAACAACATAAAATCCAAGTTAGCACAATTCTCTTATAAGTGTTGCCATCTTCAAATTGATGAATTACAGTTTTTACCTTCACCAGCAGTACCAAGATTTCCCTTTCTGGCATCTATCTTCTTTCCCCACTCATGTAACCTCAGGTGCAGTTCTGCAGCAGCAATCAAGAAATGAATGGCCTGTTTTGGAGTCAGAACATTAACAATACCCTTCACTGTTCCCAACCTAAGTTCATCAGCTTTCTGCAGGATTTTCTCCAAACCCTTTTCCTTTGGAACCAGTGCTGATTCAACCTTCTCTTCTATCACTTTACTCTCCTCAACCTCTCCTCCTTCATTGCCTCTAATCATCTCAGAAGCAACATGAGACAACTCCACCATTGATGCATCAGCCAAAGTCTCCTGGTGACTTGCCATCAAATCTGTGATCTCCCTCTCCTCTGAGATCGTCCTCCTTTGCATCTCATCAAGCTCAGCTATTTGGGATGCTGAAAGATCTCCCAAGTCATGTGTTTTTAGACCCTGGATCAGTTCATTGAACCTGGCCTCAAATTGCAAACCAGACTTGGAATATAGCAGGTGAAAGGCCATGCTTGGTCTCCATCCACCAATCCATAGAAAAGCCTCTTCCAAGGAACTCATCCATGGTGGGGACAACATGGCCAACACATCTTGCTTTGCACACCTTGACTTGGCCTTGTAGTAGTACTCATAATGCTCAACCACCTTTTCACTCAGTGCCTGAAGTTCCTCACCTGTTAGCTGACTTGATTCTGCAACTAAAAGCTCCTTCAGATGCTGGTTTTGCTCTGAAATCCAGCACTCAAAAAACTGGTGAAAGCTTTCAGTTTCAGCACCATTTTCAGTGGTGCGGTTGCAATCGCAAGGAACCTCAGACATAGCTGAGAACAAAGTAGAAGAACGTTTAGGAGCAGCACAAGACAGAGGTACACAGAATTGTGGTTTTTATAGGGAGAGACATGTCATTGGATTCAGTGTATGTCATCTGTGGGAATTAATTTCAACTAAACTACATATGCTGCTATATAATGTATTTAGTGAAAGATATTTAATAAAATGTGTGTGCAATGCGTGTGTGAAGGCGAATTGAGAAAAATGAGAGAATAGTATGAAGTCATAATAATGGTGGATGAGATCATGCATGAGACTAAATAAATAATGGTGTTTATTGCAGGGTGCCATGATTAGAGGAAGGAAAACGATAAAAGACTTGTTTGTAGCTTTGTATGGGAGGGGTAATATGTCGGCTATATTGTATTGTATTTACTTGTATGATATCTCAAGTGCTTATGTAATGAATACACCATATTTATTGCTTTCCACGTGAGACTTTCTTGAAAGCTAAGTTTGTCCTCAGTTTTGAAGATGATCGTTGGAGTTTGTGAAAAGGGAATTCAAAAAAGTATGGATTGAAATAGCCCACGTTTACTTCAAATACTTTCATTCTTATTTATATAAAAAAAAAACTAAATATATTTTTTATTCCTTATAAAAATTAAAATTAATTCTTTTCGAAACTTTATCTAATTTATTTCAAATAACAATTAACTTTTAGTAAAATATTACTGTTTTCAATTTTTTAAATTACAATTAACTTTCTCTCAACAAGACCAACATAAAATTAACTAAACAAATATTTGATTTTGACAACTATACAATTCATTTATTTCTTAGTTAGAGTGTTTCTTAAACAAAGTCAAATTATTAACACCAAATACGATTCATTTGAATCCACGGGTATCAACAATTGCAACAAAAGCATTTAAAAGCAGACATGGAAAGACTATTTACAAATACACTTATACTTTCTAGCTAAAGAATCCATAACATGTATTTAGATTGTTGTATAAATTTGATGGTTAAACTACGAACTACTATAGAAAAACTAAGTGTTTGGAATTGAATATATATTTTGTATTTTCATGAAGGATAATGGTACTTTTGTACCAAAGTTTTTTTACACTCATATGACACTACCATTTACTATCTTTCGTTTTCTTTGTAAATACGAAAAATTACTTTTGTTAAAACTATTTTACTTTTTTTAGAGGATTGTCAGATGGTAATTGTTGGTTCAAAGAACCTTTTTCCTTTCATGAATTACTAAAACCCCCCGTTCAAACATAGGCTAAGAGTTTATTTCTGAGTGCAAACTTAGCCCAGAGGCAATCTCACAGAAAACTTAAACAAAATACCTACAAACAATACGAGTGATATTTGAACTATCGAGGTAATAATATTCTTACAAATACATAGTAGCATTTGATAGATTTAATGCTACATTTTGAAAACATAAAAACGCTCATATTTGATTTACCGACATTGATCTTGCCCAAAAGCTGAGAAATACAAGAGAATTGCATTGTTGTAATCACAATAAATGTACTTTAATAAATGTACTTTACAATAACTTAACCCTTTCCTGCGTTTATTCCCTTTTCCTTTCAGGACTTCATTGGTGCTCCAACACTACAGTTAGCATTTTAGCATCAAAATTCCATTGAAGAATGCACCCAATCTTTGATTGCAATAAAGCGAGGCTAGCGAGAATTGAGGGCAAATCCTGCGTCTAGAAATGTCCTGCATGAGTCCACTGAACAATAGAGACCCCAAATCTATCCTCACTTGTTCTATCTCCGAGCAGAAACCTAACCCTGAGACAATATTAAATCTCACTATCAGTCCAATAGTTACTTTAGGCATTCCATCAGGTTAAATATGGCTGGAATTATAGAAACTAGCTTGATGCCTGCCACGTAAAACAGTGATTTTGAAATTCACATATAATTTTTAAAACAAACATGGCAAAATTCGAAGCTTATTTGCATACATCTTATGAACCTTATTCTTCAATAAAAACCACCCCAACAATAATGAGTGCCGTAAGACTCCTCCCCACTAAGCGAAGGTATGGGGAGATCATCGTACGCAGTCTTATCCTTACAAATGCAACAGGAGTTTTCGGATTAAAACATATGAAAACTGTTATTAGGGAGCAACTTTATTGTTGCACTAGGGCTTGCCCTCAAAATATACCGATAAAAGATGTTTCACATTTCAGAGGTATATCCCAGTCCAATGGGAAATCAAGTTCATATCTAAAACAACTGCCCGTCTACCACCACACCATTGCCAAAATAAATAAGTGGATTGCATTACCTTATATTCGTCTTGACTTCTGCTGTGAAGGGTATCCCGGCATCCCCATTTGCTCTTTCCTTCTCAACTGTTCACAGCATAATAAAATTTGAATATACAGCAGCAGAAGAAAAATTACCAAAAAAGAAATTAAAGTTAAACCCCTTGTCCCCTTTCTCAATTCCCATGAAACACTAAACCTGTTGTGGATGGCCCTGCGGAACACCTCGTTGCTTTGAGATACTCCCAGGATTCATTCCGTCTCCCATGGCTGCCTGAGATGTGAGATTATAAGCCGCCATTGCCTGAGGTGGCAATCTTGGCATTCCAACAACATTCATTGGCCGAGGAACAGATCTATTAGATCCATGAGCACCAGGCATGCTGCCAGAAACTGCAGTTACCTGACTCGGAAGTAGGAAATATACATACACAGTTAAAACTCAAAGGTGTAGAGCATGTTTACAAGTATAAGCTTGCACACAAGCTAGTATAAAACCATACTTTACTATGAATGATATTTTTTTTAATAAGCAAGGCAACTTTAATTTTAATAAGGAATAATGATATCAAATGCACTTCCACTCCTAGTTATTATTCACATAAGAACATTTTTAGGTCAACCTCTAGTTCACAATACACAAGGCTACTTTTATCACTTCAGACAGGCTCGCCCTCAGATTATTTACACCCACATTTAAGTTCAGAAAGATACGACACAATCATATTCCCAAAAGTCACATATTCCAATATTATTAATAAATAGTTAGATAATTATATACAGCTTTTTAACTATACTACAATATCCAAACTGATTTAACTATGCAATTTACTACTCCACCATCTATGATTTTTTGTTTTTTGAAGGAGAAGTCTCGATGGTCCAATGTTAAAGAGGAAAATTTCATGCCAATCTTACATGATTAAAATTAAATTAGAAAAATTATATACATGAAAATTAACAACTTAATTTTACTTAATCATGAGTCAAATCCATAATATATGACTCTTGCGATATTTATTTAATTAAATAATAAGTTTTCAAATTGAAAAAATTATAGTCATATATGGCATACATAACTTACATCATTTAAGTCAGTCACATATATCTATACATTACCAAACTTTTAAAATTATGTAATCTGCATGGTATAGACTAGACACAAAGCATTGTCAATTTTTTTTTAATTTAAGGTAAAATAACATTTCACCACCACCTTAAGCCTTGAATTATTACTCTAGTTGCATTTTTCATCCTTATATATTAAATTAAGGATACTATATACAGATTTACCACAATTTCATAACTTTCCCTTCCTGTTCAATTTAACAGTCAACTTTAGTAGACTCAAATGTTCTCATGCCAACCACTTGATATGTGGACAAAATATGTCTAAAACAAAACAAAAACTGTCTTGTTATTAAATATTCACACTCAGGTGCAGAGAAAAGGAATCGTCTTTTCAAAAACTTTCATGTTTATGTGCAAAACAGCAAACACAAGATGCTGATTAAAAGAGTTTTAATTAGTACATTTTAACTGTGTAGGGAAGCACCCTGGCTGCTATTGTGGCCACCATAGCAGATCAGTTTAATGCACCCATAGAGACCAAATAGTGAAGACCTGCCATAGCAGAAGAGATAGGAGTGTCCCGTTGATTTCAAAAAAGCCCTCTGAGTAAAGAGAATGTTTCTTCTTTAGGAGGCTATTTTTTAGATTTCATTTCCAAAAATGAAATCTACAGCACTGATAAACAGTGAAAATGATAAAGATAAGTGATCGTAACACTCCATTTTGCCAATGCCCAAGACTCATTGTCTCAAACATGAGACTAAATATTTTAGGTAAACAAACCTTGTTGGGATACTCTTTGATACCACTTCAGAAAGTGGACTTTAAGTCTAATCCAATCTCTAAAACCAAGGAACGTGAAGTTTGTCCCCACTAATATAATAAATTTAGCATATCTCTAGTCGATATAGAATCCTCAACCCACTCCCTCACATCGAGGAATAGATGTCTCAAGCATGGAACTAGATATTTGTGTGGTTGTTTGATAACAGGTGAGACAATAAGCTCAACAAACCTTACTATGATAGGCTCTACCACCATCTTAGAAAATGTGGGAATTCAAGATGAGATTTCTACTCACTAATATACTATACTTTTTACAATATCTCTAGTTAATGTGAAACTTCCAACAATTTCTATCTAGCAAACTTGTATTTGACTTGTTATATGTATGTTCTGTTTAAGGCAACTGTTACTTCTCATGAATATTATGAATTTCGAGTAGTCTTTATCATTTTCTAGAATTTATATGCATATGGTGGCTATCCCATAATAGTGTTTTCAATGGCAGCTGAGCTATGCCCCACTGTCCAGGATTTAAAACACTGCACAAAAATGTTGAAAGAAAACAAAAAAGCTTGTGGTTGATAGTTCGAGGAGAAATTGTACATATTTCACAAGTCTGTGAGCGGTTGAAACTTACAAACAGAATGATGATGCTCACGAGTTAGATTTTATTCAAACTTTAGCTACCAAACTTAAGGGTGTGCCCTAGTATAGCACTAAAGTTGCTTTGATGACAAGTTGTGGTCATCAAAGGTAAAGCTTTGAATCCAGAAGTAGTCTCCTTGCATATGCAAAAGTAAGGCTGCACATAATGACCCTATTTTAACTAAGAGCAGTTATGGATGAATATCAACAAGTTCATTTTCAGGCATGTCATGGATAAATTCAGCTGGACAAACTCTTGTTGAAACCTTAGTAGGAAGTACAGGCTATCTTAATTGTAATTGTGTTATTGTGTTGATTAAAATAGATGGATCAAAAAATACCCTATGAATAACTATTCATACTTTTAAGGCCTTATTTTATATTTATAAATTAAAAATATCACAACCACAATATGACAATAAAATTTACGTTTATATGATGAGCATGATTTGGTTTAAAGATCCCTCATTGTGGAGCATAACCAAGCTAATCATGTAAATTAATGAACTTTATTTTCAAATTTTGGTTGTAATATTTGAGTTCGTTAATAAATATTAGTATTAAAGCAATTATATAGTTACGACTTACATAATTTATATTAACAAATATGTGTGTTATATATGTAGTGTATGACATCTAGAGTTGTTAACTAAACATATTATGCAAGTTGTATATGACATAGGATTTGTTTGAATAAACTTCTATAAAAACAGTTCTAGAAGAAAATAAAAACACAAGTTCCTTCCAAAGCTAAAAGTAACAAGTGCATAAGTTAATTTATAGAAATTCTCTCATATTAGCTTTTCTAAAAGCTTATTTTTAACTTATGCATGAGTTAATTTAGCTTTGGGAAAAACTTATTTTATTTATTTCTTTTCCTAAAAGTTTATGAAGTTTACTCAAACATATCTATATTTACATAATTTTACTTCAAATATTTTTTAAAAATTCTAAAGGCTTACTAATTATCTAATTAAATAATATAGCTAAGATGTATATTATGCAGATAACTCGTTACATAATTAGGTTGTTATTTTTCATGTGTACAACTTTTGTAATATAATATAACATCTAAAAGTTTTCAAGTACGGCTTGTTCACAATAGTCATTAATACCAACTATGACTTGTCATTACCAATCCATATATGATTCGAACAACTTGTTCACATTAGACTTTTAGAATTGTCACGAACTGGCAAGCTATACACAAAGGCAACTATGTTCTACCGAACATAGCAAAACCATTGAAATTGTTCATAAACATCATGGCACCATCTAATTGAACTTTATTAATGTTAACTATCACCTACATTTTCTCCAAGCAGTTCCCTTATCTGTAAGAAATGTAAAACTGGCAAGTTAATGCAAGGATACTTTGAAGTTATAATTGATTATAGATGATATAAAGTATATAAGACAAAAAAATATTGTTATACAATGGTGAAATAACATATCTTAAGAATAAAATATAATGAAGGACTTATTCATTACAGATAATAAGATTTCTATTTTATTAGAAAGGAATAACTTAAACAGATAATTTTTTAAATCGAATATGAAAGTACAAAAACATTTTTTCAATCCAAACATGTTATCCCTATGTCTATTAATTTGATATGGAGTGTTAAAATTAAAAATTTGAAAACCAAATTCAAAAAGGAATTAACTAACTTTAAGCAATAATATTTAAGAATTTATTTATTTTTAAATGGAAGATACTTAATTAAAGAGAAACTGTATACCATTCTAAGAAAGTGACTCCTAATATCTCTTTTGTGATATTAAGTACTCAAATTTATAATTGGATGGAATCAAATGATTAGTCCACATAAATTCAATCTAATATCTTTTTTGTATATCATAGTTATATTGACAAAGGCTCAATTTTTTACAATCAACTCTCAATTTGGATACAAAATTAAAAGCAAAAACAAGGTCATAAAGGAGTATTTTACAACAGTGAACAGAGGAAGAGTAAAAGTTCAAAATACATGTAGTCATCAATTAAGTTCAAAATAATATATCTTCTAGAGATATCATAAATTTATATATGAACAATTTCTTTTCTTCTCTCTTACTCCCCTTTTCTTCTTCTCATATTCCACCTTATATAATATGCCTATTTGAAAGGTCTCGTTTCCTAAACATCTTAAAGCATTAAAAAGTGAAAAAGTAATTTATCATTATACAAGATGATTCATCATTATGTTATAACCCTGATTCACCTTAAACATTCCACCCAATAAAATGTAATTTATCTTTATACAGTATAATTTCTTACCATCCTGTAAGCCATAGGCTACCCACATCCTCTAAATAGTCCTTCACTTCTCTAAATATGCAATACTGTTACAATTTGAAGTACTGCCTTATCCATAAAAAAATGAACATCCTTGGTTTTCTAAAATTTGTTGCTCCTAGTAGACTTAAGTCTGTATAATTTCGCTAAAATATTATTTAAGGACATTATTGAATCATATCATTCATACACTGCTCTATGAAAATTTTAAATATATAGACCGAGATACCCCAACAATATATTTGGTATGCGCAATAGTTGTTTAGAATGATATACCCCAATAATATTAAAGCAATAAATTCTCAAACATAATTGCATACCGCTTGTGAAGGCGGCAGATTGGTCGTCCCTTCAAGATCAGTTGTGTTGTCCACTGGACGAGTTGGATAATTTACAATTTTCTCTCCAAGTTGACATGGTACAAGAGCACTGATCATGATTTTATAGAAATGTTCAGTCAAAGAAAATAAACATTGGTCGAATATGGGCATCAAAAGGACTACAATTTTGTGAAAAACAAAAAATAACTACATTAATGTTTTTGTTTATAAATCTTCCAACAAAAATTTAGCATATTAAAGGGGATCGAGAATGATACAACCAGGTTTTATGTTTTGAATTTAGAATAAAGGCCAACCCAGAATATTCAAAAGTGGTAAGAAAGAATCTCACTTCCGTCCAGGTAATGGTTCGATTTTGAAATACCTGTCAAAACAGAGTATAGGGATGCTTGTCAGATAACAGCTGAACTACAAAAAAAAACTAAAATAACCAAATTCACAATGTAATCTTAACTATATTATATTGATACAACAAGATGACAACCACATCATTTTCAGTGCACCGTAAGTCATATATCAAGAAATAGAAGCAAAAAAAAAGATAGAACCACATGAAAAATTCAGTAAACAGAAAAACCAATAACTAAATAAATGCAGAATCATATTTTCAAGGTTAGATACACATAATGTACACAAGAACAAAGAAGGAGAAGAAAAGAATCCTACTCATGCTCCAAAGCTTGTGCTGCTGTTATACGCTTCCGAGGATCATATCTGCATGTAAATCCACAAACTGATATTAAATGTAAAATCACTAATCTGTCTTCATAGTAAAGCTTAGGCTTTTTGAATAGTCAGTTTATAACATACTATTACAGCATCAATGGTCCAGTAATCTAGAGTCCAATCAATGTCACCCCAACACTTACAGGTAAAAAAGTTGAAACAAGATTATTAAAAAAGTGAACTTTAAGTCTAACTCAACCCTACAAAACCAATTTATTAGGTTTGCATTTATGTATATACTATAATTTTTTTTATCTCTAGTCTATGTTCAATCTCCAACACACCTCCTTATGCCAAAGCATACACATCTCGAACATGAAACTAGATATTTATGAGTGGTCCGATAACGGACTTTAAACCTAATTCATCTCCAAAATCAACTTATACAATGAGGTTTGCACCCACTTATATACTATAAAGCAAAATTTACCTTATCTCTAGTCTATGTGGAATCTCCAACATAGATAAAGGTAGGCTGGCTTGCGCATGACCCACACTTCAAAGCCAAAGGACTTGTTTGGAGAGTGTAAAAGAAAACTTAAGCATTGGGGATAGTTGGTTTATGATATCCCTCATCATCTTAAACAAAAAACAGAAAAAAAAAAAAAAAAAAAAAAAAAAAAAAAAAAAGGGGGGGGGGGGGGGGGAATTTTGTGTTCAAACTGTGAAGTTTTAGGTAGACGAAGAAAAAGGAAACAAATACACTAAACACTAAAATAAAAACTGACTTGATATGGTATGTGTAGTGCATGTTGCAAAAGACATAAAGCACAAAACCTTGTGCATACAGGCTAATACTAGATTATAATCCTAATTAAATCAAGAAACAAATCCAGCAAGGTGTTAGAGAGAAGGATTGTTCAACAGGCAGACCCAGGAGAGCCAGTGCACCATGTTCTAATTCAGTGGGAAGATGGACGACCCGAGGCAGGCACTTGGGAGGATCTCGCCACTATCAAATATCATTTTGCCAGGGGAGGATAATGATAGGCAATGGAAGGTTTATACGAGAAGAAAGAAAACTAACAATTAGTTAGCCTATTAGGTTGGTTAGGAGTGGGTAGTCTCCCTAAATAGGAGACTGTATATAGGTGGGCTCTGTTTGTGTTGGGAGTTACATTTTTGCAAAGAAGACCCGTGTTCATACGTTTCTGGAGTGTGTGTGAGTTACGAACAGGGTTCTTTAATCAAGAAACCTATCATAATTGCAATCTCGAGGGTGGTGTTTAATCTAATATCAGCTAGAGATATGGCTTAAATGGAGCTCAAAAAGCTTGGGCAATCCTCACCTGATAAGTCAAGTTTGTGGGGTTGATGTAGATCATTAACCCAAATTTTAAGACTTAGGTAGGGTAGTAAAATGGGCCTTCGATGCCCATATCAACAAATTCCTAGAATTGAGATGACAAATAGGTTTATGGCTCACATGGCGAATATTTTACATTGAAAACATGTGTCACAGCCTTTCACAATTGAAAAGATCACCGTGTAGATTCTTCAACAGGTTGGACAAGTGTAACAACAAGAATAAATCATTCAGATGACACAAACCAGGAGGAGGTGGATTTAAGTTGAAACAGAAAGAACTAGTGATCATGATTATTAAAGTAACAAGAAGTTAACAGGTAGGTGATAATAATATAATTACAAGTAAAAGTAATAAAAACCTCAAGCCTACATTTTACATATCAACACTAAAGTAAGGAAAAGAAATGTTTTGGCTCACTTATCCACTTATCACTATTTGGGAGCACTAAAATCACAAATGTACAGAAGTTATTGTACATCACCTAGGGTCCAATTTTGTATTAAATGGAAAGTGAAACACATCATTTCTAATGTTTTGTGTAGGCATAGAACAATAAAAAAAAATTAAATCCATGGAACAAACTTACTCAAGCATCTTTGACAGGAGGTCGTATGCAGGACTTTTTGTAGATAGGTGCACAACATTATAGAGACCGGTGTTGTCACTTAATAGCCACAAAAACAGATAACAATCAATTAATTCCACAGTACAAATAAATCAATTTAATTTTAAAGGATGAAGGGTAAGTAAAGAGGACTACATATTAAAGGAAAATATCCTTCCTACATATAAGTGCATAATCACATTAACAATAATATCAAAAGATCTTACTATTTGTGTCCTTGTATATGTTGCACGTCCTGTTGCCAATGTGGAAGACTTGCCAACGAAGGCCACTTCTCTAATGTGGGATGGCCTGGCACATTAACAATGTCCTGTGATATAGCTCTAGAATATTCATCAACAGAATGAATGTCCACCAGCAGGGAAAATAAAAAACACTAAGCAGATTATTACCTAAAACCTTAAATATCTTGTCAAGTTGGTCAAGCTGCACAGGTGGAACAATAATTATGAAAAATCCAAAAAGGAAAAGCTAGTACTAATAAATAAATATTTCAACACGAACCCAAAGAAAACTAAATTTGTAGCACAGTATTCAACTACAGAATCAGAAAGGTATAACTTATTGCATCAAGTACCTGAAAGGGATTTGATGTAGCTTTAACTTCTGCCCCTTGAAATAGTGGCTTCAAGGTCAACAACTCCGCAAAAATGCATCCCACAGCCCACATATCTAAATGTATATTTAAGGAAAAATGAATGCCGTACAGACCATTTTTAGAAGAGTGGAAAAATGTTATCCCACCCAAGGAAAAATTCTACACACATATTCAGTTACTATACAGTGTGGACAAGTTTAACTTTGGTTTACATGTACCATAGTGATGAGCTTCCCCCAAACACCCACAGGATAAATTAAAATATAAACCTTATTTCAATCTTGTGGAAATCACCAATTCAGTGAAATCATAACGCATTGAAGTGGGTATCTCGAGTAAAAGTAGAGACAAAAACAGAACCACAAAACATGCAACTGAAGCTACCTATTGCACAGCACAGAAATTCCTTGACAGGAAAATATGAAAAAATATTAACTTGATACCCAATACTTAAAAAGAAAATAAAACTTCAATAAAGGGATACCAACAGCACTGGTATAGTGTTTTGCTCCAAGAAGCAACTCAGGTGCACGATACCAAATAGTTACAACAACCTGCAAGTCAGTAACTCTTATATTCAGGAAACCAGATAATCAAAACACATGACAAGCTGATGATTGAGGACAGCGGAAGAGAACAGACAATTTAAGCAACCCTTGTGTGGGAAACCAAAACACTAGAGAATGATAGCAGCAGACTAAAGGTTTTTTGTAAAAAGTTGGACCCAACACAAATGATCACTCAGCCAACAAAAGGAGAGACTTCCTTCTCCATTTTCTGCCTAGGAAAGTGTGAACGCCCTTTTTTTATCTTCTAATGGTACTTCCAAAACACACTAGGCAGCAAAAGAAGGTAACTTGAAACCAACATATCCATCATTCTGGTTGTAGAAAGTATCACCTTTTAATCAATGATTTCTTGTCTATATTATATACTTAGCCAGGCTCTGGTTTCTTAAATCCAAAGAATACCATGCATGTATGTGCATGCACATGCAGATACAGATAAAGATTTCTTACATACACCAATGAAATGTTGGATATCATACATGTGGATGAAAATGAAAAAATGCATCATAAGGTCATACCCTGTTTACAAAAGGAGTTTTACACTCACATACACGGAGCAGATGAGGCATTTAGACTAAACTGGCAGTTGTCTACAGTCACCAATCATTTAAGGCTTCAACAAACTCATTTATTCCTAATTTAAATTATTAGTGACAAGTGTAGCAGATCACACATTTAATAGAAGGTTCTTTCAATTTTGGTTCTTTTATATACATATTAGGTTAGTTTATTTCCTCTATTGAGAACCGACTTGAACAATTTTTAGAATAAATACCTGTTTTTTATGTGATTCACAGGCATTACAAATTTTGGATTAGGGTTTTACATTGGAAGAAGGACTAAAGAGAATGACATTTTGCAAAGGAATTAAAGTGGTTGGGGTCATGTAAAATCAGGAACTAAAGTTGATTAAATCCTATCTAACTACATTGCAAAATAGATCAAATATATTTGACCATATAATACTTCGATTAATAATTTAGCAGCTCAAAAAGCTAGAAAAATAAAATGGCAAAAGATCAATTATATTAAACAATACTAGGCCTCAAATACAAATTATGCTAAAGGCCTCCAAATTTCTAGACATGGCCCAAATCATACCCCATTATCAGATAGTGGCTTCAGAGGAGCTTGATATATCCTTGCAAGTCCAAAGTCAGCAATCTTAACAACTCCATGTTCCTCTCCTTCGCCCATAACCTGACCAAAGAAAGTTCGTTTAACTAAAACAGCAAATGCACTAATCAAAACTTGAGCAACAAAGTTCAATTTTAAAAAAAAAAAAAAAAAAAAAAAAACTACACATATATTGCAATAAAAGTAGCCAATGTACAGCAATGGGGTAGCCAGAACCATACCAATATATTTGATGGCTTCAAATCTCGATGTATCATCCAATTACTACAGGGGATGCAAAAATACCAAGTCTATTTAAAAAAAGTATCAAAAAATAAAGAAAGAAAGAAAGAAAGAAAAAGATTGATGTTTCAAATTCAGTAATTCGGACCTGTGCAGATAACTTAATCCATTGAGCAACTGCCAGAGTAAAGACTTAACCGTGTATTGATTAATAGAATGGTTGAGTTTGTCCCTGTGATGCCTAATAATTTCCTGCGACATTTAACACCGCAATTTCTTAATTCACACTCAAGAAGAAGAAAAAGGCGAAAAACGCCCTCGAAGGAACGGAATACCGACGTAAAGATCGTGCTCGGCGTAATCGAAGGCGAGGTAGAGCGACATGTCGGCGTGGTTGATGTGGACATTAACGAGCTTGACGACGTTCTCGTGCGTAATCTCCCTCAACAACTGCAAGAAAAGAGGAATGAGAGAAAACCGAAATTGAAAGTGAAGTTGAAGTGAAGGGGGCGGAAAGAAGTGATACCATGATTTCTCGGATGGCGGTGGGGGAGACCCCATCGCCGTCCTTGGACTGCTTGAACTTCTTGATAGCTATTGATTTGGAGGGAGAGGGGGTTTTGGTTCTTGCAAGAAAAACGAGGCCATAAGTGCCTTCGCCGATTTTACCTAACAGATCGTACTGTTGCACCCACTCCGCCCTGCTCCACCGGCTCCCACTTCCGTCACCCATGACGACGACGACGAGGACGAAGAAGAAGACTCTTTTTGTTCGATCGCAAGGGATAAGTTGGAATGTCAAAATTGAAATGGTTTCTGTTTATTTATACATTGGATAAATCACTAAATTCGGCCCAAAAGTGTTTCAGCTTAGTCATTAAAGCAACATTATCGTTAAAAATATTATAAATGTCAACACAAAAAGAAAAATCATTTTTTTCGTCTTACTAAAAGAGGGTCATTTTAATTAACTTATGTAGCATATTATCAGTAGATATGACAATTGAAGTTCTATGCAAGTAATTGTCAAAATTAAAAGTTGTTTCTTCTAATTTAATCGATTGTTATTATTGTTTAAGACTTAAATTCTGGCATAAATTATTAATAAATGTATTTTAACTTTTGTAATCTTTTAATTAAGTTTTAAGTCTCTATATATGTTAAATTTCATCCTTTATAAAAATTTTGTTGTGTATTGTGTGTTTATAATTTTATACTTTTTTTTTTAATTAAGTTCTTGATATTTAATTATTTTTCTATTAATTAAGTAGTGTGCTTGTTATCTTACACTCCTGCCATGTTTACTCGTCATGTCTTATTTTGTAATTTTATAATTTATATATTCTTATTCTATAATCTTTTATTTTACTTTTTATAATTTTACAATTATTACTTTTATTATAATTTTTCATCGTCAAATTTCACCCATTTTTTCAATTCATCATCACTAAATATTTAACTTAGTTCATAATATATTTATCATAAAAATCTTTGCCCAACATCATATCTTCTTATTTTTTCTAAATTTCTTTGACAACACCATCTTTAACGACATTTCTAAGAATTTCTCGCTTAAATCTTAACTCCAACTCATCAACCTCACCTACAATAGGTTCAAGAATGTTTAACTATGTAGAAATGCTACAAAATCTATTATGTCACTTATTGAACCATACATTTGACTATTGTGAATTGTTTCTCTCTGGTGCATTTTAATGCATAGGATAATATTTTCATCAGACATCGTCTTCCCACCTTGGAAACCATGTCGAAACTTCATGTGCTTTTGCTTGGGGAACCAACTTTTCGGTCTAGCCACCACCTTTTTGTTTTCTAACATGCATATGTGAAGCGTGATGCGTAAAATGTGAAGCGTGAAGCGTGTGGGTGAAGCTTCCACCCACACGCTTCACGTTTCACGCTTAACGCGTAAAGCGTGTGAGTGAAGCGTGAAGTGTGAAACGTAAAGCGTGAAGCGTGAAGCGTGAAACGTGAAACATATGGGTGAAACATGAGACGTAAAGCGTGAAGCGTGAAGCTTGAAACGTGACGCGTGAACTGTGAAGAGTGTGGGTGTAGGTGTAGCGTGTGGCATGAAGTGTGAAGCGTGAAACGTGAAGCGTGTGGTTGAAGCGTGAAACGTGTGGGTGAAACGTGAAGCGTGAAGCATGTGGGTGAAGCGTGAAATGTGAATCGTGAAGCATGAAGCGTGTGGGTGAAGCATGAGGCGTGAAGCCTGAGGGGTGAAGCGTGAAGCGTGAAGCATGTGGGTGAAGCGTGAAGCGTGAAACGTAAAGCGTGAAGCGTGAAACATGAAGCGTGTGGGTGAAGCATGAAGCGTGAAGCGTGAAACATGACGCGTGAAGTGTGAAACGTGAAAGCGTGAAGCGTGAAACGTGAATTGTGAAGCGTGAAACGTGAAGCGTGTGGCGTGAAACGTGAAGTGTGTGGCGTGAAACATGAAACGTGAAGCGTGTGCGTGAAGTGTGAAGCATGTGGGTGAAACGTGTGGGTGAAGCGTGTGGGCGAAGCGTGAAAGGTGAATCGTAAAGCGTGAAACGTGAAGTATAAAGCGTGTGAGAGAAGAGTGAAGCGTGTGGGTGAAGCGTGAAGCGTGATGCATGAGGCGTGAAGGATGAAACGTGTTGGTGAAGTGTGAAGGATGAAGCGTGTAACGTATAGCGTGTAGCGTGAAGCGTGTATCGTTAAGCGTGAAGTGTGTGGGTGAAGCGTGAAACATGTAGTGTTAAGCGTGAAGCGTGTGTCGTTAAGCGTGAAGCGTGAAACGTAGCGTTAAGCGTGAAACATGTGAGTGAAGTGTGTAGGTGAAACATTTGGATGAAGCGTGAAGCGTGTGGGTGTGGGTGAAGCGTAAAGCATGACGCGTGAAACGTGTAGCATAAAACGTGAAACGTGACGCGTGAAACGTGAAGTGATGTGCGTGAAGCGTGTGTGTGAAGCGTATGTGTGTGTGTGTGTTTGAAGCGTGTGTGTGTATGTGTGATGTTTTTAAAACTTCTATTTGACCTGAATTAAAATTCATCTCTATTTGAAACTTTAATATATTTATGTCCCTAAACGTTGTAAATGAATGGATATAGTCTTTCTATATCTGACACGTTCTCGTCTCAATATCCATTGAAAATCGCGTTTGACACATAAAAAAATAATGTAATTGGGTTAAAAAACTATATTCATTCATTTTTTAAGTTTGAGAATTAAAATGTATCAAAGTTGCAGATAGTAATAAGTTTCAATTTCGTATGAGGAGTATGACTTCAAAATGAAGAAGTTGTTATACGCAATATGACTTTCACTTGAAATAAATTTATTAATTTTGTCCTATTTAAAATATTGCTAGCACATAAAACTTCGGTTCAAGCTCAATATCAATGTCTAAATTGTCAATTTACACACTAATTTATTTAGTAACTTCAACATTAGTAATTAATAATAATAATGTTAAAATCAATAGTTTTTAGTTTATAAATTAGTGACTACTGTGATAATTATTTTATGTCTCTAAAATTGATTGTATTTAAAGAATTTTTTGTGATGAAGTGAATTGAAAAGTTTACATTTTTTAGTACTTAAAAGCCACACAAATTTATTAAGATCTCTAACTAATTAAACATGCTCAAATTTATTTGAAATTTAATTATTTTTTATTTAAGATTTTTCTTTCTTTTAATTGTATGTAATTTTATACGAAATACCGTAAGCACTTAAAAGTAAGTTCCAAAAACGTTATAATAAGTAAATAGTATTATTTAAATGGAATATGTTGTTTGAAATTTTATAGAATTTTATGAGTGATATCTTTAAAATAGTAATGATTGCTAATTTAGTTGAACAAATATGATTGAATTCATATAATGTAAAAGTTTAGTTACAAACAACTTTGAGATATTTACAATATTTTTTATATTAAATTTTACTTGAACTTAAATAGTTATTTTATTCATTCTCATATGTTATTTAGTTAAAGGAGTCTGAAATAAGAATAGTTTAAAAAGTAATTCCCATTGAATTATGATACTAAGTCTTAACCTTAATACCAAATTGTTGAGAAATCATAGTGTAAATTTAAGTCTCGGTAAAAATGCGAAAATTAATATAAGAAATAATTCCAACTTTCTTTTTGAATGGTCAAATATACAATTTCAGTTATCACATACCATTATAGGCATAAATTTTAACCTTAAACAAAACCTTGAATAACGGAAGTGAATCAACTATGCTTAATTTATGATAAAGATACAGATATATTGAATATTTACTTTTATCATTTAAGATTTCATTTATTTAGGAAAATGCTTAAATATCCTTTTGGTCCTCATTTTCGTAGTGTTTGTTGCGGATGATCTTCATTTTGACAGAATATTTAAAATGGTCCTCATTTTCGCAATTCGTGTTTTATTTGGTCATTTTCTGTAACGCCGTTTAAATCATTAATGGAACATTGTACAGGTGGCATGACTTGTATTAGGATGTGTTACGTGTGTTGTACGTATGACTAATTAGATATTTGGGGATAAATAAGTGAGCTAGGGTTTTGGTAAGGAATGTTTGGACAGTTGGTGAGTTTTGACAATCTTGTTCATCCATTCCCAATTGGTGTTGTTGCAATCTTCTTCTTCCTGCAATCCCATTATATAGGTATGTTACGGTCCCAATCTTCTTACTTCACCTTTGGTTGTAATCGTTGGAGACAACCGTGTTGTATCACTTCGTGCACTGTTGGTGGTTCAACGAGAAATGGATTAACCCCGATTTGTAACTACGGAAAGATGACAATTTTGAGGATGGCAAGAACTCCAAAGAATATTGGTAGAAAATTTTGGGTACAATCTGTTTTTATTGTTGTGTTAATAATAAATTAGTTTTAATTTTTGGTTTATTGATTTACAGAGTGGTAGTTCCAATAATGTGGGCTGCAACTTTTTCAAATGGTGGTGTTGATGAAAATGATGTCATCATCATGACACAGATGAGGATTAATGAGTTGGAGAAGTCATTGAAGGTTGTTGAAAAGATGCTGCAAGTAGTAATAGGGTTTACTTGTGTTGTTATTGTATTATTCGTACTATTATTGTGTGTAATCTTTTAAAGTCCAATCTATTTTGTACTATTGTTGAATGAAGAAATGAATTAGTTTGATTATGTTGATATTAGTCCCAACATGTTTAAAATGACATCTTAATCTGAGCATTGAAGTAAGTGATATTGATCTAAGCTTGGGAAAAATTAAATTGATCTAAGTCTGGAAGAAGTTAAATTCATAACATTAATTCATCTTCATCAAAATGCACTACATCAATGTTTGACAAAAGTGAAATTGAATGAAGTTTAAGGAAAGTCAAAATGCACTACATCAATAATGAATTCTACATCAGAAATTCCAAAAAACAATTAAGACGTTTGTAACTGCTATCATGGTCTCCTCCTAATCTGTAATTTCATCCTAAACTGCTGAGATAGTTCTTCTGGTGTTGGTAGTGGTGCTGCCTGACTCTCCACTTCATCCATTGGTGGTTGAGTTGTTTGAGTTTCAGCAGTTGGTGCATTCTCAGCAGTTTGGGCATTTGGTGCAGAGTCAACAGGTGTTGCAGTCTGCTCATCCACAAGCTTATCTGGACAATTGTTCCTGTTATGTCCAATCTGACGGCATATGCTATATTTTTTTTCTATGACCTCCTTTGCTGATTTGTGTGTGTTATCCTTTCTCAACTCCCACCCTTCCAACCTTTTTTTTTTCTTGGGTCTTCCTTGTAAGATCCTCTTATGTGGTGGATGGACGTCAGGGTAGGGAGTTCTTTCCCATAAGACTTCACCATTGTCTGGAAAGATGATGGATTGATATATTTCTTCGTAGATGGATCTCCTAAAGCATATTGGTATGAAGTCCTCAACATTGACATAGATGAAATTCATTGCTGCAATAGCATGACAACAAGGGATAACAGTCAGAAGCCAGAAGCCATTTCCTACAGCTGTAATGTTGAGCATCCACATTCATTGTGTACTTATCTCCAACCATATGTACAGTACACGTAACACACCCTAATACAAATCGTGCAACCTGTACAATGCTGCGTTAATGATTTAAACGACGTTACAGAAAAGGACCAAATAAAACACAAATTGCGAAAATGAGAACCATTTTAAACATTCTGTCAAGATGAGGACCATCTGCAACAAACACTACGAGAATGAAGACAAAAAAGGTATTTAAGCCTTAGACAAAATATTTATTATTTATTGAATATTATTCAACATTTCATTTATTGTAAGGAAAAAAATTTAATAGCTTATTATTTAATATCTCATTTAATATTTTTTTGACAGCAATGTTGCATTGATATTAGAAACATTAATTAATTTTTTTAATTAATACTTTTAAATATAAAAGTCAAAGGAAAAACTTAATCATTAATTATTTTTTTTTAAGAGAATGCTAACCTATATCCTTATAACATTATTTAAAGAATAATTAATAGGCATTGCTACTATATTTTTACATTATTGAAAGTTAAAATAATTAACTTCATTAATTAAAATAACATAAATACATATAAATTTTTTTATAAAAACAAATATACCCTTCCAAATTTCTATGCAATAATATAATATAAGTATTTTTGAAAATTCTAAGGTCTCTACTAGGAAGTAAGAAAAATCTTTGACACTTTAAAAGTCTCAGTGAAAGCTTGAAACATGAAGAAGATTTATAATACTTGACTTTATGTATTTATTATTAATAGTTTCTGAAATATTTTTTTTTTTAATACATGAGATTTTGTGAAGCTAAGAAGAATGTCGTAAATAATTATCATAAAAGTCAGAGAAAGGAAACTCTTTGAAATATGAAGTTTATACTTCAATTGTTTTTTTTTTATAAAATTTTTAGATGTTTAACACTATTTTTTGTTGATTGTTTTGTTAATTTAAATTTTTTAATATTTAATATCTATAACTATATATAAAGGGGATTCCCTCTTTTATGTCCACATTTCATAATTCTAACTTTACAATTTAATTATTTATTAAATTTTTTAAAATTAATGGTTACTTTTACAAGTTTTTATAAAACTATTTACTTATCTTTTTTTTTCTTTTTTCTCATACTATTCATCAACAATTATTTTTTCATATTTTCTCCATACATTTCACTTTATACTTTTATTTTGTTTATTAACTTAATAACATTACAATATTATCAATTATTAATATAATTCAAAAAATGCGTACACAAAGACGTTGTTGCGTCTGTGTTTACGCTGGTATAAATAATGCACAAAGTTAAAAAGAAAAAAAATTACATGGGTTGAGACTCTCATAGGTAGATGTATTCTTTAGTTCACGAGCTATCCAAAAGACACCTTTAGAGGCGGGTAAGTTTAAATTTGATATTTTAATCGGTGGTCGATAAATGTTGCTTTAAGAGTGTGAGTATCTTGAAAAACATGAGAGGATACAAATTTTTATATAATATTATTCTTGGACAGTGGTTATAATTTTTTTTTCGATTTTGAAATTTCCATATCTTTGTTTTTATTTTTTTCATTGTTAATAAAATAATTTTTAAAAATAAATAAAATAATATTCTTAATTGATAATATACTTTTCCCATCCATACAATACAATAATCAAATAATCCACTTTGGTTTAAACAAATAGAGTAGTTGAAAGTTGGAAAATGTCATTCACCCAAAAATCTAACATAAAAATATCTTAGAAGAAAATTAGTCAAGAGTTAATAGAATCAACAAAAAGTAACCTTCAAATAAAGTTAAAATATAAAACATACAAAAATTATAGAATTGAAACAAATTACGCTATATCAAAATTGGATTAGATAAAAGCAATTTTGTATTTTGTTATTATTTAGATGATATTTTGTATTTTGCTATTATGTAGACGGCATGATCCGTCTGTGAAATAGATGAAAATTAAAGGCAAAATTAGAGGGATAAGTTTTTGAAAATAATATGGAAGAGGAAAATACACTAAAGTCTAATGAAAAAATGGCAAGAGGAAAAAAAAGAACAAGAACTGCGTCTAATTTCTCACGTCTATTTTTAAACCGATATATATTATTTTATTTTGAAAAGTAAAAAATGGTGTGGTTAAACTTTAAATACTTATTTTTTCATCTCTAATAATAAATCACTCAATTATTTTAAAAATAAATATATTCATTTTTTAATTAAGATAACACGTTAGGAAAATAATACATAAAATATATCTGTTATTTATTACTTGAATAAGTAAAAACTAATCATTTAAAAGCGCTTATTTTAAACTTAACATGTCAACTATAATATGGAAGAAAAAAAAAAAATGAGGAGAAAACAGATGAGGAGAAAAGAGAGGAAGAAACCGTGGAAGCAGAACAACCGCAGAGCTTGTGACTAAGGCTTGCCTCACTTCTTCTACTCTCTCTTCTGTTTGTTTCCAACATTTCTTTCTGTGGCGATGAAACCAAACCCAAGTCAATTTTAGTTACTCAATTGAATTTCGTTCCGTACGCTTCTCGCTTCGCAGATTAGAATGTCGCTCATTGCGTTAGCTGCACCTGTCTCTCCCACTGTCGTCGCTTTTCGCCGTATATTATCTTTTTTCTCTATCCAGTATCGTTTCGCGCGCATTACTTATTGTTTGGAATCGGAGAGAACTGACGGAAAATTATCGGAGTTCTGCTTTGTACTTTTAAGTTCAAATTAAGTGTTAATTACTATTAATTTCATACTATTGATGCATCGGTATTCTCTTTTGCGGTTTCAGGCGGAGCGAAGCAATGGAGCGCGCTATTTCCGAAAACCAGGGGAACTGGTTCGTCCTTGTTCGCAAACTCTCTCAGGAAACGGTTGCGATTGCGGTTTTTCGCTTCGGGAAATAGTGGTGGCATTGCGGAGGAGATATCTGAAGCCGAGAAAGAGCCTAAGAATTTTGCGTGGCCTGATAACAAGGTTTCGAAGTGTTACTTTTTCTCTTTTGGAAATTCTATCTATTTGCATGTTTGATTGGCCGGGGGAACCTGCGGTGTTGGTTTATGTTTGAAACTTCGAGGTTAAATTGACAAGAAAAGAAATATTGTCTGATTGCAGAAACCTAGAGTGTGCATATTAGGCGGTGGATTTGGTGGCTTATATACTGCTTTGAGGTTGGAATCGTTGGAGTGGCCTGATGATAACAAGCCACAGGTAAGTTGTCTTCAAATAACTCTCTCGTTGAATTTCATTTCGTTTCACATAGAAGTTTGGTTTGATAGGCTTTAAAACTCTATGATTGCATGTTCTAGTGTAGTCAGTATATGTGTTTAATTTTTAATCCAACGGTTTTTTTTATTCTTTTTTATTCAACATTTTGCATATTTGTTTCCTACTCATGTCCTTTGTTGAAGACATTGCTTGATCCTTCAAAGTACAAGTATCATACTCCATGTGCCAATGTATTTCCCACATTTGAAGGATTGAACCCTTGTGTCGCAACGTTTAGCCAAAATGCAGTTTGGGTTGACATGCTTACATGTCAAGGAATACGCCACAATAAAATTAAGCTACAGTGATGAGTTTTAATCCAATACTTTACTCATAGGTCTATGCTTGAAGGTATATTGTTACATTCTTGTCAATAGTGTAATTTCTAGCTATATTCAAAAAACATTCTCGGTTAGAATAATTTTTAAAGATTCAAATGATAAGAGAAAAAAAAAAATGGAAATAGACATGGAAGTTAAGAAATGTGAATATGCCTTCCAATCTCCTTTCATGGAAACATCAAACACATTATTGAAGAAACATAAGCCTTACATTGACTAGTGGAAAGGCTAAAAGTAGGAGGTAACAACCATTTCTTAAGCCGATTTTTTGGGGTTGAACTATTCTTAATAAGACTTAAGATGATACCAATGTATTCTAGATCCTTTAATGGGTCACTTATCATATAATTCAGGCACCAAGCCTATTGATAGTATCAGAAAAAACCTAAGTTTCACATCAACTAGTGATAAAACAAAAAAATAGTACTATAAGTGGGTGAGGACAAGACTCAAGAGAACCCTAATGCAAATAAATTCTTAAAGTAAGACTTTTATCTTTGTGGGTGCCGGAACCTCAAATGTGCCACATTCTTATTTGCTTTTTGAGTTTTTCGAGATTAATATGTCCAATTTCCTTGACCATAGCTAAACTTGTGATGGGTCCCCAATGCACCATAGTATGGATACATCACACAAAATTCATTGACTCTTTTCTCACACCATAGTTTGAAACAAAGGTTGTTTGGATTGGAGAGCATTGTGCCAAAGACTATTCTTTCAGTTATTAATGTGCCATACTACTATAGGCTAAAGAAGATTTTGTTGGTCCCTAATAGAAGTATCACTTATTCCTAAGAGCGTATGAATTTCATGTGATGTATCCAAACTATGATTGTATTAGGGAGTTATCACAAGTTTAGATGGTAAAGGAAATTGGAATGCGTGACCTTTGAACAACTCAAAATACAAATAAGATTTTGGTTTGGGTCAAGGAGGATTTGCCTCTAGTGTTGTGGAGGGTTGGCCAATTTAGCTTCTAGCAGTCTTGTTCACTAATAATGGAACTAGAGCAGAAAGTATTCAAGGGAATCCACTACTGCCTCAGTAACTCCGTGACAATGCTTCAGAGAAAATGAAGGTGCTACTTCAAATGAATTCTTAAATTTTCAAGTTTGACTATGGTCAAGGAAATTGAAACATGGGATCTTTGAAGAAGCCAAAACGCAAATAAGAATGTGGCCTTCTTGGGGTAAGGGAATTTTGGTTTTCGAAGGTTTGCTTGTAGCTTCTGCTTCTAGTGCTGGGGAGGGCTGGTCAAGCGACCATTCTATATAACCTTGATCACTAACAATGGAACTAGCAGAAAATATTCAAGGGAGCCCAAGTTATCTCATAAACTACCCGACAATGTTTCAGAAAATGATAATGTTGATTCTATTAGTGAGGGTAATGCACATGATTGTTAAAGTCAAACTTCTCAAGCTGATTTTGTGGAACTAAGTTAAATCCAAACACAAATTATAAATTTCATTCTTCATGAAAATGAAAAATATGCAAAACATGATAATTTCATATTGTCATGTTCACTTTTCAAAAATTAACTCTTTACAAACTTTAAAATGAAAACAACAAAAAAATTTCATATCTCAATATGTGAGGGCAGTTACGTTGATCATACATTACCAATCAAATTCATTAGGATATTTTTTATATCCTAACAAGTTAGTACAGTTCAATAAACAACAGAAGGGGGATGATTTATTCATTTATCTTTCAATAACTGAAATACCATGAACAAAACGGGATATAGTAATCCGTAACTTTTCTCTGTTCAGAACCGTAACCATACTAAACTAAAAACATGTTTTGAAATTTCACGAACCAATGATCACACAAGAAGATATAGCTCACTGTTATTTTGACTTAATAAGTAACATCTTATTCTACTATACGCAGCTGAAACTACCTCCCTTATCTTTAACCTAAACCTGCTAGTTCTTGCTTTTACATTCCTTAGCCAGGATCCAATTCAATTCATTCTGTTGAATGGCTGTTGATACAAAAGCCATGACCCAAGGAACTTCGGAGCCTGTCTCAACAAGAGGGAAAAAGAGGCTTAGCAGTATCTTTATCATTTTGCAATGATTGTTTGATTAGAAGTTCTCCTTCTCATAGAACTTTGATTATGACGTCTTATATGCATGCCTGGTGACTTGATTGTTAGGGCTTTATGAACACTTTTTGTTTACTTGTGACTTTTTATAAGATAAATTCTTTATCAAATGTGGAGCAGATTATACTTGTCGACCAATCTGAACGTTTTGTTTTCAAGCCAATGTTGTATGAGCTTCTATCTGGAGGTATGCATTATTAAACCTGATCAACTGTTGCAGTTTTCTTCTGTATTAAAAAATAATTCAATAGAATTGCATTGCATTGTGATATGTAGAAGTGGATGAATGGGAAATAGCTCCTCGTTTCTTAGATTTGCTGGCAAACACTAGTGTGCAGTTTTTCAAAGACAGAGTAAAAGTTTTGCATCCCTCTGATCATTGGGGAATGAATGTATCCAAAGCATCTAGATGTGGAGGAACTGTTCATCTTGAAAGCGGCCTTCAGATTGAATATGACTGGTACAATCTGCACTTTTGAAGTGCCTATGTTTTTTTTTGGGTTATTTTCTTGTGACATACTTAGGTTTATGCCTTTTGATACTGATTAGGATGTTTGGGTTGGATCCCCTTTAATGTAGTTAGCTGAAGTGTTCTTTTTGTTTACCTAAAGCATCTGTAAAAGAAATGAATTTGCTTATTGTTAAATGAAATGGAAATACCTTTATATTGTCCTGGCAAATAGAATTGCATCATTTCTGTGATTTGAGCCTCTTCATTTCTTCACCCTGGACAGCCAGGCTGGTTCTTGCATTAGGCGCTGAAGCCAAACTGGATGTTGTACCAGGGGCAGAGGAATTTGCAATTCCTTTCTCAACACTAGAAGATGCACGTGTGAGTGCTTGATAGGGTGGTCTATCATTTAATATCGTACGAATAGATTCGGCCTTTTTCTTGCCATCTTAGCATTTCGTTGATTCCATTTGCTGGTCTCTTGTTATCGCAGAAAGTCAATGATAAATTAACAACATTAGAGAGAAAGACATTTGGAAAGGACGTTCAAATTAGTGTGGCTGTTGTTGGTTGTGGTTACTCGGGAGTTGAATTGGCTGCAACACTAGCAGAGCGATTACGGAACAGAGGGATTGTGAAAGCAATTAATGTTGAAACTGTGATTTGCCCAAATGCCCCACCAGCAAACAGGGAAGCTGCTCTAAAAGTAAGTTGTTTAGATTTTATATTCTATGCTTTTTGGAACTTGGATATCTGCTTTGTACATGCCAGAGAACCATGTGCAATTTGGTGATGGTCCAGTAAGACGTTGACTTTGTATTTCCTTCTAGGGAAGTCAGCTAGATACACTTCTCTGTTCAATTTTTTCTTTCCCTATTTCATGTTTATATTTAGAGCTTTAAGCTTAATTTTTAAATGTTAAATAAAATATAAATTGTTTGGGTTGAGGAAATGCAAACAATTAATTTTCTCTTAATTTCTCTTGACGCTATAAATGCTCTTACAAATTTCAGGCCAAACTTTTCTCAGAACATGGAGTGCTGCATTGTAATATAACTTAATTGTTTGCCTAAAATATTCCGAAGAAGAAATTATGGGCAGTTTGAACTTATAAAATTTCCTTCCTCGTAACTTCACTATTTAGCACCCATTCTACAGAGACTTTCTTAAAGCCATCAAAGCAACAGCCATAATTGAATGCTACATGGGTGCCACACGATGAGATTGGACAACCAAATGTATTTCAAACCTTCAATGTTCTCAACTACCACTGCTTTAGTTTCGTATTGCATTCAATTTTATTCCCCTAGCCTTGGTTCATTACCTATGTTATGCAAGTATAGTTTATGGTTTCTGAAGAAACATTGTCCTTTTGGATGTTAGGTTCTTTCATCAAGGAAAGTTGAACTTTTATTGGGTTACTTTGTCCGCTGTATTCGGAAGCTCAGTGGATTGGAATCTTCAGATACCTTGACAGGGGTGGATGAAAATAGTACTGAAGTAGCATCTGCTACTGAGAAGTATATATTGGAGCTACAGCCTGCTGAAAGGGGAATGCAGAGTCAAATCATCGAAGCAGACCTGGTATTATGGACTGTTGGAACCAAACCTCCTCTTCCTAAGCTAGAACCTTCAGATGCACCATTTATAATTCCACTAAATGCTAGAGGGCAAGCTGAAACAGATGAAACACTACGTGTTAAGGGTCATCCCCGGATATTTGCCCTCGGCGACTCTTCTGCATTGAGGGATTCAAGCGGAAGGATCCTTCCAGCCACTGCACAGGTGGTAACTGCCGCTTGAAATCCTATGTGATGATGCTATGACATTTAATAACATTGAGTATATTATCATCTTTGTTTTCTTATTATTTCCCTTTACATTACAGGTTGCATTTCAGCAAGCAGACTTCACTGGTTGGAATCTGTGGGCTGCAATCAATGGGCGTCCGCTTTTGCCATTTAGGTACTTAACTTTTGCCATTTAAGTACTTAACTACACACTCTTAATCCTAACACTGTACTTGTTCCTATGTGGGTGCCAGGTTTCAGAATCTGGGTGAGATGATGACCCTGGGAAGAAATGATGCTGTCATTTCTCCGAGTTTTATTGATGGATTGACATTAGAAGGACCTGTTGGTCATACTGGTAAGTCAGGCCCCGTGAACATTTCTTCGTTATGTTAGTTACTTAGTAAAGTAATAAAGAAGTTTGGTGTTTTTCTGTTTTTGCAGCGAGGAAGATAGCTTATTTGATCCGGTTACCAACAGATGAACATAGGCTTAAAGTGGGGATTAGCTGGCTTACAAAATCTGCCATTGATTCGGTGTCATCGCTGCAAAGTACCTTGTACAAGGTCCTTTCGGGCTCTTAGCTTCAGAAAGAATGACATAGGTTGGCCGAATTGTATATTCAACAACTCTAATACATGATCAAGTACAGCTATTTTTATTCACAATCTGTTTCCTGACAACATTGGGCATGCAAACGTCGATAGCACTAATATTTCCGCTAGTTAGGGATAATAAAAGAAATGGAATTCCTATGATTTTGTTTTCGGGGGTTCTATAATCGGAAGGATCATCATTCAATTTTATATACGGATACACGGATTTTGGTAACATTGTGATTTTGGGTACTCTGAATCAAATATCTGGACAATATTTTGATTTATCTAAGCGGATTTTGACAGCATAATTATTCAATATAATAAACATCTTTCATTAATGATTGCAACAGACATTTTATTAACGAGTGTACCAACAAATACTGGGTAGTTAGGTTAGGTCTGGTTAGTTAATCGAGAGGAATCGAGACGATGGGGAATGTTTGGTTGGAAGAGCAAGAGAAAAGAAATTTAAAATAGTAGGATTATAGTATTATTCTTAATTAGGTCTCATTTTTATATCTTTCAACCAAATATTTTTAATTTTTATTTGTCTTCAATTTATCAACGTATTTTTGTCCAGCATATTTTTTCATCTCTATTAAAGAAAGCAGGTTTATTTTACTTCGTCTAGAATATAAGAAGGAAAAAAAAGTTAAGCATGGTTATCTAAAATATTAATATAACCTAATTCATTTTTACGAATGTAGTCTAATTAAATTGAATGAAATTAAATAAATCATCTTTCATTCAATTACAAATACTTTTTAAGTTTTTTTTTTTCTATCGGCCTTCCATGTAGATAATTTATAACTTTTTTTAATTAAATTCGTAAAAATCAGAACAAAATAAAAAGATGAAGGGAACGTTGCCGCGACATCTATAAGGAAAAAAGATATTTTGATGTATCATATCCCATATATTGAGTAAATATATGGTATATATACATATGTTGAGTTATGCAAATATAAATTATAAAAAATGAAGTAAAAATAGAAATTAGCCAAAGAATAGTATCAGTTGTTATTCAAAATAAAACATTGATGATAAAGGTTAAATAATATGCAATCAATTATTTCGTGATTCTTTATTTATCTAAAAAAATTGAATGAGTTTTTGAAGTATATTTTTGATTAGTAGTTTAAGAATTTTATCATTCGTTTAACTGGTTGTTAATTAATATTTTACTCCACCCCTGTTAGTAATTAGTTGTCCAATTAAACCAACCGATTCACTCTCTCTTTCTTTTTTTTCTTTTTTTATCACACGAATCATTGAATTGATATGTTGGATTCAAATTAAAGGGCTAAATTATGTTGACTTGACTTAATAATAAAGATAAAAAGGTGAAAACATTTTATAATGTTATGTTTTCTTTATTTGTTTATTATCTTTAAATTGATTACAATTTGGTTTATAAAATACTACAGATTGAAATTTAGTCATTGAAAACATAAAAATGTAACAATTGTACATTGTTGTAAAATTTCATATATAACCATTTTTTAATCAAGCAATCTAATACTACATTACATTATTCAACATTAAATTATATATGAAAAATTATTATTATTATTATTATAATATCTTTTTATCCATTTAAATTCTAAACCAAATTTATTTAAATTAAATTATCATCCGTTCACTTCTTAACATTAAAATGATCATCTACGCTCTTTATTTTTTCCCCTCTCTTCAATTATAATTACTCCGAAGAAAATATAAGATTTTTATTTTTTTTACACAATACTCTCTTAGCTAATAGTTTTCCCATATCAACTACTAGTTTCCCCCTATTTGAAAATTAAGAATAATTGAACCGAGAACCTCCTCGAGAAATCGAAACCATTCATTACTCACCGTTCGGACATGAATTAGCTTTATCTTGTTATTAAGAGTCCCCATGGCAGTTGAAACAAATCACATGCTTACAATTCCAGAAAGATCTAAATTAATGAAATTCATTTCCCATCCACAATTTTTAATCAACAACGACATTATTAAATCACACCAAACAACACACAATTTAGAACAAAAAAGAAAGTGAAAATAAGCTGCTTCTGAACAAAGACAAAAACTTTCTACACTTATCTTCTAGCTTTCTAAATTCTAATTGGTAAAATGCTCCAATGACCAAGTTTCGTGTCTTGCATCAGTGACAAAAATATTGAGTGTGATGTTTTCTTTGTTCAATTCCAATTTCCAAATTGAAAAAAAGTTGTCACCTTCTCAGAGTTGTTATGCGTCATATCAAGAAATGAAATGATGTATCCCTAACGTGTGCATAAGGAAACTCACACTTCTTCCATGCCCAACCAACTACATAAGTAAATACAAATAAATTATTCTTTCTCATGTTAAATTTATACATTTAAGCTTTTGGAAAAGCTAAATGAAAAAGCTTTACAAAATATTCTTGGAGTATATATATATGTATGGAAAATATGAACTTTAATAATTAGGAAGCATAAATTTTATCTCATACAATCTTTCTTCTGTGAAGCTTTTATGAGATGTGAACCATAGAAAAATGTTTCTTTTTTATTTGGATTTCAGATTTAAGAACATTTAATTTCAACTTTATCGTTTTATGCCCCACATCAAATGATTTTTAAGAGCTGCATGGAGTATATGGCAAGTGTTTAAATCACCGAAATTGTTGGACCATACATTAATTCGCTATACTAATTAGTGATGGTTAAATTACCCTTCCACCGTCTTTTTATGTTTTAAACGTGTTTATTTAAATTTATAAATGAGATTTATTAATATTCTTCCACCTAATGCTAATATCTTAATTATTATATTTTTTACACTTATTTTAATAATAATAATTTAAATTAAAATATAAAAGACTTTCTTTCATGCTATCATGACAATAAAAAAGAAAACTATTACATTAAACAATATGATAAAAGATAATTAGACTTTAACTACACACATTTATTCACAATATATTAATTTTATGCTTTTTATTATGGAGCCTGCAAACTAGTAAACTAGTCCGTGGATTAACGTAACGTAAGTTGATTAAATTCATAAAAAGAAAACATAAAAGTTTAGTCTGTTTTTTTTAAGGTAATTTGTTTCTGAAATTACAAATGGTATATTTCAATTTTTTTTTTAAATTATACTATTTTTGTAATTTCAATCCAAATTAGTAAAAATTCAATGGTCCCGCCTATTTAAATACTCGTTTTTAGATACCAAACCAAAAGTGAATAATATTTCCTAAAAGTGAGTTTTTAATCTAAAATAAGTTATATATAAATTAATTTATAGAAATTCTTGTACATGGATTTTCTTAAAAAATGTATATAAATTAACTTTAATACTCGAAAAAGGATTATTTATTCTTTACCTATCTTCTATAATCAATCACTTGCGAAAAAAAGAAGTGTATTGAAAGCGACCCTGACAGTGCAAACGAAAATTAAGAGATAAAATAAAAGTTACAAACAAAACAAAGTCAGTCTATAGAGAGAAAAGAGGCATAAATTGGAAGCTGGTGAATTGTTTGACATTTTCAGCATTGTGACAGAAACTACTAAGAAACTTTTTGGAATCTGAAAGCATAAGGTGGAAGAGGAATACAATGTTGAGGTCTTAGTTTTTTTCATAAAATCTTCATTCAATTCATTGGTGAATGAAAGTGACTTGTTTGTGGGAGTTGTCATAGTATACCCTATCCATCACCATGCCAATTAAGATATGTGATCAAAACAAGTTTGAATTAATGTGTCGTACTTCTTGCTATCTCCGCCATGCAACCAACTACTATAACATGTAATCATTTTTTGCCCATCTTCCACAGAAAACAGTTTTAATGGGTCTGTTCAAAAGTAGGGGCGTGGTTTATAAGCCTGTTAAAGATGTCAACTTGGGTTCTGATAGCACTGAAATCTATCTCCAAGCCAATGTCAAAGGTTCATAATTCACTGACTTTGCTGTTTTTTTCTGTTTATGTTCATTTTTCTGTCACAGGAACCGTTTCTTTTTCTGTCATGCAAAGTTTATTGTGGCTCGCTTTCTTTAGTTGTACTGTTTACAATCTCTGGCATGGCATCAGAGAAGGACATGAATATGTGTGCTAGTTCACAGTGAAAATATGTTGAAGCTTCAAAACGGTTTATCTGGTTTAGAATTAAATGTTTATATCAGAATCCATGATTGCCAAAAGTTATGGTAGTTGGTACTCATCATTACTTCAATTTATAGCAGCTCCTCGTATGACTGGGATCTTGGTCAAGGTTTTCACTTGGTTCTTGGAGTCTCGAATATTTGGAACCTTGTTGCTATATATATTGAAGGGTAACAATCTTATTCACACGGTAAGTTCTTGGTCCATGGTCTTTTTATTCCATTTTCATGAAATCTTCTCCCGAATGAATCAGAATTCCATGCTCTTCTTTGTGTACTATAGTATCACTTCATACTGCTGTGGATTTCACTTAAATAGAAAATTTTCATTTTTAAATTCATAGCTTTTTTTTTTTTTGCAGCTTATTACAAATGCAGAGTTAGAAGAGTCGCCCCTCTATGTTCCCTCACACCATTTTGAAGGTTTGTGATTTTCCACTCGGTTCTTTTCTTTTCTTTTCTTTTTCTATCAGGTGTATAAGGGATAGGTTACCTGCATGATGGTGTGATCATAGATATTGCTTGATTGCAGTTAGCACAAACAAAATTGGCATGTTGGTCTTTTTGTCTTAGATGTTTGTTTATCTCAAATCACAAATTTTTCTTGAATGAAAGGTGCCTGATATGAGTTTAATTCTTGCAGACCACAAAGAACAAGAAGTCAAAAGCTTGGATTCTGGTTTGACGCCACAAGAGCAGGTTCAACTTGCGATAGAGTGCTTACCAACGTCGTCAGAAAAAGCACAAAATGAAACAGACATTTCTTTCTCTCGTTGGACCATAATGGACTATTACAAAGCCTACAGTTCGGAAGCTATAACGCCACGAGTGGTATTTCATCACTTACATATTCATATTCTTTTTACGTGTTCTCATGTTATCATTGTTCTGTTAACTCATCAGCACCATCTTGCATAAAGTTCTGTCATTCAAAATTTCACTTTGGATTAAAATTTATGCAAGTTCGTTTCGTTTCATAACATGCCCTTCATTTGCAAAGGTTGCAGAACGATTTATAGCTGCTGTTGATGAATCTTCAAAGCCTCCACTCTCGATGGGATTCTTCATTAACTACAATCCGGAGGATATTCTAAGACAAGCAGATGAATCAACTCTCAGGTATCAGAAAGGTACTACATAACAATTTCAAGTGTCAATCCCCAAGGGTAACAGTTCTCTTTCGATTGATCTTTAGATGATTTAATCTGATGACCATGTTATTATAAGTTGATTGAAACTCATAAAGCTAAATGCTTTTCATGTGCTATTGAAATCCAGAAGTAAAGTGTATATAATTTACCTTTGTTCCCCTAAAAAGTTATGGTGCATGTTGTTTTTCCAGGGGAACCTATCTCTGTCCTAGACGGAATTCCTGTTGCAGTCAAGGATGAAATAGATTGTTTGCCATATCCAACTACAGGTAGAGCAAATTACTTTTTTTTCACTATACAAAGCTTCAGTTGTTTTCACTGTTAATCTCATTTTCACTTGGGTATCTAAAAATGCATCTTCTGTAGGAGGTACAAAGTGGTTGCACAAAGAAAGGCCTTGTACAGATGATGCTTGCTGTGTTAAGCGTCTGAGATTATGTGGTGCCATACTTGTTGGGAAGACTAATATGCATGAACTTGGGGTTGGAACAAGTGGTATCAATCCACATTATGGGTAAGAAAGTGACCATGAGAAATACACTCCCAGAATTTTATTCACATTATGATATATCTTTTGTGACTTCTGAGCTATACATTAATGAATTTGCACAAAACTCGTTTCTGACAAGAGCATGTGGTTCTATTACTTCCATAGGGCAACTAGAAACCCATATGATGCCAACAAGATTGCAGGAGGTTCTTCTAGTGGATCTGCTGCTGTGGTATCTGCAGGGTTGTGCCCTGTTGCTCTTGGTGTTGATGGGGGAGGTATTTAACTTAAATTATGAAAGATAAACGAAATCATCATTCATCATTATTGCTCATATGCATTTCACATATTTATGTTATAGCCAAAGCTATCTGAATATACTAGACAGATCCATATCAGTAGGTATATGAGATTTCAATAGACAACATGAGTGGTGAAATAATGTTCTATTAGCATACTTGTTCAGGTTCTGTGAGGATGCCTGCAGCACTTTGTGGTGTTGTTGGTCTAAAACCAACTTTTGATCGCGTCCCTCATTCCGGGTGGGTTTGCAAATTTGTTGTCATGTTTGAATAAATTGAGGATTGTGATGATTTAAGAGATTTATTTGCACTACATTCAGAGTTCTTCCACTAAACTGGACAGTTGGGATGGTTGGAATACTAGCAGGCACTGTTGAGGATGCATTGATCACGTCAGTGGCACTTTCTATGAGTTTCTTTCTTCAAGAAGTTCTAATATTGGTTTCACAGTTTCTGATATTTCAATACTTCAATATTTACAGTTATGCAGCTATTAGTGGAGAAATTCCATCAGAACAGTCCTCTAGTACACTTGTAAGGACTTTTTCTTGTTCTCAAAATCCAAATGGTTAACTTTTCAAATGACTCCTTTCTATGTCTCAGTTTTCACACTGCTAATGAAGTTCAAAGAACTGGTAATGTTCACCTGCTACTAATCTTCTTAAACTTCTGATAATATTTTGTGCAATGCCCTAGACCAAGATAAATCTACCACTACTGTCATTCTCAAAGTCCATACGTGACATCAAATTGGCAAAGTATGATAAGGTCTGAAGCATGTTTCCTTAACTTGAATATTTAGACTATTCATTCCCATATGAGTAGGTTGCCATAACATAATTTACTATATCTAACCACTAATTCTATCAATTAGTGGTTTGACGATTGCAGTGACGAAGTAAGATTATGCTGCACCCAGGCATTGAGCGAACTTCAGGATTACTATGGTTGGAAGGTATTGCAGAATGTAACACAAAAAAAGTGTTTTAAATGTTAACTTTGTTGATTTTTTTCAACCAAATAGCATAGTGGTCAACTATTTACCCAGATAAAACATACTATCTGTGTAAATATTGGAGACAGTATGCTATCTGAGTAAATTTTAAATTCAAGTGTATTATTTGGGTGAAAAACAAAAATCAATATTTTTAACTCTTGTTAAAAGTTGGAAGAAACGAACTGCTTTGAGCAGAAAATCCCCACAGTTATTGAACATTTCATTAAGAAATAGAAAAGTGATCACTGACTAACTAACCTTCCAATCTTATTTTAAACCTACAAGACAATAGATGTGACTTTACCAGACATAGAAGCAATGCGACTGGCACATTACTTAACCATTGGATCAGAGTGTTCCACTTGGTTTGATTCTTTTAGAGAGAAGTATGTCATACAAAAAAACCCTTGATTTTATTTTTTCTTCATTTCTGTCCTCTAGATTTAGAGGGGTTGATTGCTGACATTACTAAATTATTACCAAAGACATGTTGCAGAATTAGGATGGGACGCAAGGGTAGCACTTTCTATCTATGGTGCTTTCAGTAGCAAGGAGTACATTAAAGCTCAAAAATTGAGGTTTGTTATGACTCACATTATCTGGCTTAGTCTCAATATTTGATATTCTATCCAGCAACATCAACCCATTATCGAGTTTTGACTAGTAAAAAATCCTATTTTTTCTTCTGTGCTCTATTTTCCAAAATCTATATACGTATATTCATTAAGCAGCATTTAAAAGTGTTACATGGTTTTGTTAAATTATGATCAGGAATCGCCAGGCAAAGTTTCACAAGAGAATATTTGCTGAGGCAGATGTCATTGTGTCACCAACAACAGGGTTTGTTTGTGTTGTTTTCTCACAGTGCCTTTATTTGATAGCAATTTTGTCTTAAGTAACTAACACACTGCCTAATAATATTTATTACAGTGTGACTGCATACTCGATTCAAGATGATGCACTGAAGACTGGTGAACTTGACTACGTAAATGGAGGTATAAATGAAATTCGTATTTGTGGTGGTGACACTCAGAAGTTGTCGGTAGCATAACTACCCATATGCTTACAATATTATGTAACATTCGGCACAATTTCAGCTGCACTTGTTAGGTATTCTATATCAGGAAACTTCCTTGGACTTCCTGCTGTGACAGTTGCGGTATGATCACATTCTCTATCTACCTAATGCCACTTATGAAATATTCTGAAACTAAAAAAACTTAACTAAATCAATATCTTTTGATTCTTTAAGAGCTTAGGTTGAATGATAACTCTATGAAGCTTTCATCACAGGTTGGGTACGACAAGCTAGGCTTGCCTATTGGCCTTCAGTTTATAGGACGGCCTTGGACAGAAGCAACACTGATCCACTTGGCATTTGCAATGCAGGTAATGAAATTCCTTTGGGTGTAGTCACTGCTACATAACAAGGCATGTGACAACACATAATGTTTTTTCATCCTAGTGGTCCAAAGTCGAGTACTAACATGATGGTGCTGTTATATTCTCAGACCATTTGCCTGTCAAAATACAGAAAGCCGAAGATTTTTTATGATCAGCTGAGAAAATATTAAATGGGGTCAGGCAAGTAAGAAGGAAGCATGCCCTAGCAGTAGCAGAGTCGTGTTGTGTTTTCTCCATTTATCTATTGGGAGTCTCTTTCTTGCTTTATCTTTTTGCAGTTAACACAGTTCATTCATGCACGTGATGGCAAGGTTCTGTCATATCATTCAAAAGCATACTTCAATGTCTGCTATTTATTAGTCCTCGTTGGTTGACCTATTTGTGTAATCATGAAGAATGAGAATGAACACAATAATTTCTGATATTTTACATGGGACATGACATGTTTTTATTATTTGATGAGTTATGTTATTTTGTAAAAAGTTTTGGAATTTCATGGTGCTGATTAATGAATCATAGAAAATTTGAACCGAGTTGCAAAAATAAACAAGAAGGTCCTACCGGGAGTCGAACCCAGGTCGCTGGATTCAAAGTCCAGAGTGCTAACCACTACACCATAGAACCCTTGTTGTGATCTTTAACTGATTTATTTTGATTTTAAATATATAACCTTGCCTTCAGCTTAAAAATATTTTCTTTACCTCTGTACGTGTAAAACTAAAATGAATCAAATTCAGTTAGTGACTATATTAAAGTAATGTTAAATTCGCTCTAACATTTATATTAAATTAAATATAGTTCATGTATTTACTAATATAGCGTGACTTGTAGAAACTTCGTCAAAACATATCTATGAAGAGAAAGTCCTTTTTGCTTTATTTTCAAAATTTGTGAATTGAGATCTTGAGTTTTCTGAATGAATTTTTAGTTTAATTAGATGAAAGTAGTTAAAATTGAGATTATGCTTGGAATCGTAAACATTTCAAATCTTTGAAAAGGAAGAAGAATTAAATATGTTTTTGTCCTTTAATTTTTGGTGAATTTTGAAATTAGTCCGTATCGAAACTTTCAACCAATCTAATCTTTCATCTTTCTAAATATGTGTATTTAGTCCTTTTAATCAAATTGTTAAGTTTATTTAACATATCAAGCGCGTTTCATAATAATATTTGACTTAGCATTGAAATAAATATGTATCAAATAATGTAAACAACTCAAATACAATCCTGAAATGTATACGAAACATTAAATAAACTTAACAAATTTGATTAAAAAGACTAAATCCACGTATTTCAAAAGATGAATAACTAAATTGGTCTAAAATTTCTAAATTCACTAATTCTAAAATTAATTAAAAATTAAGTGACAAAAAACATATTTAACCCAAAAAAAGAAGATCTTTAGTTGTGGATTTCACACCACCATAGTTTAACCCACAATTTTAATACATTACTATATTTATAAATCTTTTAAGTTTAGGTTATCATTATTGTAGTAGCAGTTTAGGTTTAAACACGTACTTTAAATATCGAAAAGAGAGTCGGAAGAAGTTAGTTTGCAAACAATGGCCCCTCTGAGGGGGGGAGTGTGAAGAGCATGATCTGATTGATGAGTGCAATGCAACAATAACTTGTGATCACTCACGTGTGTGGGGTATGAGTAGTGTAGGAGCCTCATTGCTCTTTATTTCTCTTTCGTTCCTCTTCTTTTCATCTTACACCATCTGAACTCTCTTTTTCTCTTCATCATTCAATGCAAATAATTAGGATCCATACCCAATTTAATTCTCCATCCCATCAATTCTTATCAACAATGCCACTTTCACACTGAATTTAAAACAGACTCAATTTCACCAACTAAATACAAACACACTCTTAATTAAAACTTTCTTTTGCTTAAGTTTCCAATGAGTCGATATATTAACAGATGAAATCATTTAGGATCAACAAAGGGGTGGTGGCGCAGTTGGCTAGCGCGTAGGTCTCATAGCTTAAGAGTAATCCTGAGGTCGAGAATTCGAGCCTCTCTCACCCCAAAAATTACTTTTTTCTTTTATGTTTGGTTTCAACATTAAGTTATTTGAAAGATTTCAACACGGGGTACCAAGTTGTCATTCTAGTCTAAATATAAAGAGGCATGGGTCAACCATAACTACAAGAGAAAACGTTTTAAAATTTGGACTTTATGTATTGCTATTTTTGCTATGGATTCATAGTTGAATCCATGAGACAAAATGAATAACCCAAATTTACAATTCAACCTTATCCTTATCATGTATACTTTCTCTCCATTTTTTTTTTCTCAGTGACTTCCTCTTTTGCTTACACTCTTGCTTTTAGGGATGAACTTACTAAATCCATTTCGGATTTTCTCATTGGTAACTGATGAGTTTAATGAAATGGGTGACTCAGAATCTCTTTTGGGTATGCTCAAATCATTACGAGGTAGTTTCAACTGATCACCATTTTGGGGACTTTTTGTGACTTCAAAGGTTGACTCCACAGGGTTGTCAGAATCAAGTAGAAAGTCTTCCAAAGTTGCAAGGCTTTTCAACTGCTGTCCAAGTGATGCAATGGTCTTCTGACACTCAGCAAATCTACCAGCAGCCAAAGCAAGTTCCTTTTCCTGCACACACCATGCCAAGTTCTTCAAATCAAAACACATGATGCAAGATTTTCTTAATCATGTTTAGGGATATTTCACTTTGATGAATTCCATCATCAAAAAATTAACGCCAGAATATTAGCTTGCAAGTTTCAACAAACACATTAAAGAAGGCTTAAAAAATCAAGTTCCCTGATAAGTTTTAGCATACTGACCTGTTTTAACTTCAAATTGTGATTAACGACTTCCCTCTGCTTTATCTCGGTGTCTTGCTGAACGTGAGCTTCTTGTTTCATTTTCAAAAGCTCCTCCTCCAATTTTCCACGTTTGATTGAATTCTCAGCAGACAAAGCTCGTTCCTTCTGAATCTCTGCCTCCAAAGAACAGATTTTTGAAATCAGTTTTTCGACTTCAGTTTGAGTAAGTTTGAGGGTAGACTCCACTATCTCCTTCTTTGCTTTTGTTTCTTTCAGTTCTTCGCATGCTTCTTGGTTTGATCTTTTTGCAAGAGCTAACTGAGTTTGAAACTCTGCTACCTTCAACTCTGCTTCCCTAATCTGACTCTCTGATGTCTCAAGCTGCGTATGGTACTTGGTCAAAACCATCTCTACCTCAACTTTCCCTGCTTCCATTTTCTCCAGCTTCTTCTCCAATTCAGAATTCTTCTGAATCATAGCTTCCATTTCACATTCCATTTTCACCAGCTTCTTCTCCAATTCAACATTCTTTTGAATCAAAGCTTCCACTTCAGCTTCCATAGTAGCCTGATCAACATTAGATTGATCTGATGCAACTCCTTCCCTAACATTCTCTGGAAATGCAGCAAGCCTTTCCATCTCAAGGAAATCATCCATGAGATTGATCTCAGTTGAAGGGACCATGTGATTTTTTCCATTAGTCTTTTCCTTCTTAAGTTGATCAATTTCCATAACTAAAGAAGACGAGCACGAATCAAAACGACTTGGCTCATATTCATTCATCTCCCATCCACCTAACTTTCGCAAATCAGTTTGAACTGCTAGTAACCTCTCTCCACTATCCGACATGCTATCTGTGAAAGACTCAACACAAACTGAAGATGCAGTCACGGACCTGTGATCATTGACAGAAAATGTTTTACGAGTCATTGCTTTCAGTCTACGGCACTCAGTCTCAAGCTTCGCAACCTTCTTCACACTCTCCAAATGTTGCTTGCTAGCCGTCTCAGCTGCTTGAGAACTCAAATTCCTCTCAACTATCCTCAGTTCTAGTTCCTCCAGTCGAGATTGCAGCTCATGTTTAAGACTTGAATTCTCTTTCTGCACAGCCTCTAGCCTCTGCTGAAGATCAAAACGAATTGATGCAGCAGAATCTGCTTTAGCTGATTGAAGTTGAGCTTCAAGATCAGCAACTTTTCCCTCAAGTTCAGATTTCTTGAATTCCCACTCACGACAACTATTCACGACAGCTTCAACAATCTTTTGCTCTTGCACTTCTCTAGCTTGTCGAAGCTGCCTCAGACACTCTTTGAGTGCACCATCAAGATGACCAACTCTGTCTTCCAGAATTGAGTTCTTCTGCCTCGTAGCATCAAGCTGTTGTTTTAAAGATGACACTTCATTTTCAGCCTTCTCCCAGCCTTAAAAGATGAGAAGCCAATCAAAACCTTTTATTCAATAAACATAGATTTTCTGGCCGGTAAAAAACAAACTTTTCAAATAATTTGGATTCCCATTAAGGTTGTGTTAGTCATAACGACCACCAGACTGTTCTAATTTATTGGTGCACAAGAACGACATTGATGAATAAAATCTTTCAGAGAGAAAACTTCATCAAGAATTTTTCTTTTTAATCACCTTAAAGTATCCATTTTTGTGGTCGAACGCCCAACCCATTTCTTTGTGATAATAAATATCTGAGGTAGCACTATTTCCATTGAACATGCATGGTAAGGGCCAAACAATAAATACCTGATACAGCTTCTTCTGCAACTTTGGCATGCTGTTTTACCAAGTCTTCTTTGGCACTAATATTCAGCAGAGCAGCAGCTAATTTGTCTGTAAGAATCTTTACATCCGTAACCTCTTCTTTACTCATTTTTGGGGTACTAATGTCGTCATTTGATGCAGACTTAGACGTGACTTCAGGTGATAAAGCAGCTTGTGTTGTATATACCTATTCAACATAGGAAGAAGAATCAGATTCCTCATACCAATTTTCCAACTTCACAATAATCCGAAGAAGCAGAGTTCTCACACTTGAAAAGGGAATAATTAAACACAAAGTCCATCATGATTATAAAAGGAATGAGTCCATTTAAAACCTGAGATCAAACAAGCAATAACCATTCTTTTCATCTTGACTACACATTACAAGCTATCTCACAGTATGAACAGCTGGTGTTATCAGTTCAGATTCTTGCATAATTGACTCCACCAGACCTTTGCAATAAATCATGATTTCTTTTCGAAATGGTACGCTGTTTTTTATTAATCAAGCCTTGATCTCCTTTAACAAGGAGTATGATTTTAACTTAAGAAATGGTCACAACCCAGATAATTTGTTTCACCGCCAAACAACAATCAAAGCTGGTCAAGATTGAAGTGTCAAAGATATAAAGAAATAGGAGGTTTTAAAAAATGATCCGTGACTGCAATTGCAGCCATATCAGTCACATTTCTCTGATATTTCAAGGATCATGACGAAATTAGAATATGAAGCATCTTGAATAGGATGAAACCGTGTGAGAAAAAGTTACCCGAAAAAGCACATAACCAATCATCTCAGAAATCAAAAGTTTAAACACACGAATACCAGTTCCGTTCCAATGCCCACCTGATCATCAGAGAACCTTTCTGAAAGAGATGAGATTGAACCAGAACTCTCCGTTTCACCGGGACTTTTCTCCGATGACTTCCTGCGCCAAAGCCAACTCCTCCGGTCCATCTACGATTGTATAAGCAGAAAGCAGCAACTAGCACCGCCTCTGTTATTCTCTCAAAAACAATGACCCACCTACAACACCATTACACAACACAACGCAAAAAAAACTCAAAACTTGATCAGGGAAACAAGACTCAATTGGTATATGACAATGACACCAATGAGGAAGCTATCAAAATCTGCATTCTGCAAGCGAAATCCCCAGCACAAGGGAAACAAAAATAGGAGAGTGAAACCAGAATCGAGTATGAAACAGAACAGAAGAGAAGTGGTTAGTTATGAGCTTTGCTTAGAATTCACTTCCCACCCAAACCCATCTACCTCCATTCCCAACTTTTATTGAAAAACTTTCCATAAAAGCTTAGCGCTTTGAATGGAGGCTTGAAAGGGATCACTCCGAAACGTCAAAAGTAAAATAAACAAAAAAAAAAAAAAAAACAACTTTTGTTTTTCTTTTCGTTTAATTTCATCTCGTTTTCATGGATATTGCTCTCAACTGGAAATAGTAACAACTCCTCTGACAGTCACCTACCAAGGACTACTCAAATTGACGCCATTGAATCCAACATTGAGAATAAAAAAATCTGCAAAATAAGAAGCGGTGATTGACCCACTTGAATTATCTCTCACGATATTGCTCCACAAGAAGTACGATAAGCACCCAATTGACAGGGACATGAATGGGATATAGTACCTTCCACTACTTCCAGTGTGTGGAAAGACAGGCTATGGAGATCGGAGAGGAATGTCAGAGGAATTTTTCATGGCTCAAGGAACATCATGCGAAGATTCAGATATATTATCCAACACGTTTCTTTGTCACACATAAAAACCAAAACTTTAAAAAAAAAAAAGAAATAATGAAAGAGAGAGAGAGAGAGAGGGGTGGGGAAGACCATGTGAAGAGAGAGAGAGAGAGAGTAGAAGAAAAATGAAGAAAAGTGTTATGCAATGCAATCCTAGTTTTTTTAATTTTAATCTTTTTTGTTGTGTTGTGTTGTTTACTTTGTCCAAGATTTGGTGGTAATTATTAGATGTGATGAAGTTGTGCGTGTTTTATGTGTTTTTCAAACGAGGGGCGCGTTATTCCCGCTCATTGGTCCTTCATTCTCTCTACAAAATCTGATTCGATTTTTGTTACTGTTTATGTTTTTGTCCTCTGTTTCATCCATACTATGTTACTCACTGTACTTTCCACGCAAACATCACTGTGTTTCCTTCTTCTTCTTCTTGACAGCTACATTTTTTAACTTCTTTTATTTCACGATTAAAATAGATTTTATTACGTTTTTCAAAAAAATCATTTTGATTGTTATGTCATGTGTGTGTTTTTTTTTTTTAAATATAGTATATTGTAAATTTCTGTATATTAAAAAAAGTCAAATTACGAATGACTCCACAGGCCTAACTTGTTTGACTTTGGGGATGTATTGTCCAATCATGTGTTGGAATTTGACGAATATTGTTATTTAAATGTATTGTTCGTATTTCTTCCAATGCTTCTGCTACGTTAATACGATATTCCACCGTCCAATTTATTAAACAATAAATGGACATATTATTGAAAATAACTGCATTGTTTTTATATCAATGATGCATTAAATTAAAATGATTATTATGTTGTTGATATGTTACTAGACACGTAGTTCTCGATAATACTTCTTAATCGTCAACATATTTGTATCAAATTTGGTAAAACTCTCCAAGATTGTTCTCCTTAATTTAAGCTAATAGTTGAATTAAATTTTCTCACTTTTCACAACCAGAGTTGTTATTTATAGTATACATACGCTTTACCATGTTTCGCATTAAACAGTGCAAATTGCTATTTTTGTAGTTATTTAATTTACCAAAACATATTTAATTCAAGATTAAATATGTTTTTCTCTTTCGGTGAAATTTGAAATTAATCATTTTTAAAAAAAATTATCAATTTAGTCATTCATCTTTAAAAATATGTGAATTTAGTCTTTTTAACCAAATTGTGTTAAGTTTATCTGACATTTTAAGCATATTTCATGATAGTATTTGAATTATTAACATTATTTGAGACATTTTCACTTCAATGTTAATTCAAAATCCATCATAAAACACGTTTAAAATGTCAAATAAACTTAACAAAATTTTGTAAGGTTTAAATTCACGCATTTATAAAGATAAATGACTAAATTAATATAAAGTTTTGAAAAGAAACTAATTCCAAAATTCATTGAAACTTGAAGGACAAAAACATACATGACCCTTTAATTTATTTGAGCCATTTTAAAAAATTATATTAACTTTTTTCAACCGCGTTTAACTTGTGTACTGTTTATTTACGATAAGAACTTTTACAATTATGTTTTTCACTTAATCAAGGCAAAAGTTTCCTCAATAAAGAATGCATTAGCAACAGTTTTAGCTGTCTGTAATTGACAACAACACTTGTCAATGACAAATTTGTTAGCATCATTATACTAACAAAGTAATTTGGTTATAAATTTTTGAAGTTTTTTTAGAAAAGGAACAATTGTAATGTTCAAAATCATTTAAAAGTTTTTTTTATGATATACAATAGTAAATTTTATACATAAGAGATCACTGACGCATAAAAAAAATCGTGAATCACAAAAATTGAGTATAAATTATAGAATATAAAATCGTAAAATTTATTTAGACTTTTTTTTCTTGCGAGATTTCAAGAAAAAAAAGGTAATTAATTATCATGAGAAATTGAAAAAAACAAACAAACAGCCACATGAGATTTAGATTTGTTTAATCGTTAAGCTGTCTAGCTAATCATATTCTCGTTTTTTTATACAATTGTTGATAAAGTTCCAAAAGGAAAACAGTAGCAATACCAACAAGATGGTCTAAGGGGTTATGAATGAGCTTACACTTGATGAGTTTCCAAGTAGCAAATTGGGTAGTAATGAAAGGTATGTATAAACTTAATTGTATTTTAGGTTATGCGTCAAATGATCACATTTTTACTTCTAGTTTCTTTAAGTTATTTTATAAATGCTATTAAAAAGGGTTTCAACTATCTTACAAATTCTTTATTTAGGTCTTTATCTTTTAGTAAACCTAATTGTGGCTCAATCATCCAATAACCTTCATTATAGGTGTAAACTGAGATTACAACCTTAACCAAGATATTTAGTTGACTTGTCAATATTAATTTTTGATTATTGATAATGTACTTGATTAAGTGAATGTGTTTAAACGTAACTATGTTAACATGTTTAGAACTGATAACTCATTATTCTCGATCTATCAGTATTTGGTCTTGACATATCACATATGAAGCTTGCAATGTATTAGAATATAATAAGAATGTGAAAATGATCTAACTTTTTGCTTTTCAATCAAAACTAAGAAAGTTCACACACATTACAAAAATGCTAAACTTTAAGTGTTATTTCAATTTTTTTTTCTCACCAAATTGGTTTATTTACAAATACCCTGATTATTTGTCTTTCTAAGAATAGTTGTGAGATAATTATAGAGAATTTGAAGTCAATTGCATGAAAGCAATGATTTTTTTGGAAAAGTTCAAAATGTCACATTCAACACATTGAAGGTTTATGTTTGGTTTCAATGTGAAAAATGAAAATGATTTAAAGTAGTTTTAATTTGAACACAAATCATGTTTCATGTTTTAATTATTTTGAGTGAAACCCAGTGTGAACGTAACATTCTTTTATAAACCTCAAAAGGAAATATTTGCTTTCATTAGGCACTTTAAATTTGCATAACAAGTACTCAGGAGAAACTCATTATGAAGTGAAATATCTTCTCATACATGCCTTTTGTTATTTTTTGGAATAAAATATAATTTCTCCTCAAAAAATCTCATTTCAAAATGAACCTAAATTTAACAAATGCACCTATTTAAAATAATTGTTTCATCAGTGATGATGGAGAAAATATGTATTGCAAATCTTCTTTTTAATATTACGATCCACATGATCGATATGACATATTGAGACATCATTTTATTCTCTATAACAATTACAAGATCATTACTTTTAGTTAAAAATTATGCATTAATTTCATCAAAATTTTCAACCCTTTATCTTAAATTCACCTTCTAAATATTTTATTCATGTATTGATGAATTTTTTGAAAGAGGATCAAAAGAAAAAAAATATATCAATGATATATGAGTCTAATCTATTAACACAATTTTTAATTAAAATCCTCTTAGACTCACATTTAAATTTTCAAAAATATCCTTCGAGTTAACACGAGTACTTCATACTTGTATTATCGTTCACATAAGATGACACATTTGTCGAAACCATTAATCAACAAGTCTTTTGATATAAAAATCATATTATACTCATCTAAATCAGTTACCAAAATGAATTAAATTTATAATTCTGATGGATCTCAAAGAAAGATCATCGAAGAGAAAATACAACAATGATAAAATATGATATATAAGAAATCGACACCATATTCAACCAAAAATCTTAAAACGATAGATATTTATACTCAAATTTTTTATTTTAATCCTAAACTTACCCTTACCCTTGAATTCTCACTATTTATTATGTATATTGAAAGTTTGTGAATCAATGAAAACACATGGTTTTGAATTATTTTATTGAACACTAAGAAAATTGTGACGGTGTGATCCAGTGAATCTCGATTTCTAAAAGCCAACACCAATTTACAGTGTTAGTGTATGCCAAAACATGATCTCAATGTCAGCATATGGAGGTTTGCAGATGCATGCATGGGTTGTTGCCGTTTGTCCGACTCTAATTTCTTTATCCTTTTCCTCGTTTTCTACCTTAAATTTGACCAAAACTTTTATTCTGTGTCGTGTCTATGCATAAGCTGAATCTCCATTATTCGCATAATGCATAACCATGTTCAAAGCATTCATAAAAAATCAACTATCAAAGGATACAAGTTAATTTATAGGCACTGTTATCGAAAAAGGTTGAAGTGATAGAAATTCTTGTTTCGAGTTCATGCTTTGTCCCAAAATTGATCTCAAATGTATTTTTAAACTTTTTTTATTGTTTAAGTGATTGAATGGTGCACCTGTTTCAGTGTTTTATAAAAAGGAATTTGGTACCAACTTTTTATTGTTTAAATATAGAGAGGAATAGTAAAACAAAAGGAAAGAAACAAAATTATATATGACAAGAAAAAAGGTAGAAATAAAAAAAAGGTTTTAAGGAGAATTTTACATGAGAGAAATTACTAGAAGTTAGAGAATAAATAAAAGAAAGGCTTAAATACCTTTTTGGTCTTCATTTCCGTAGTGTTTGTTGCGGATGGTTCTCATTTTCACACAATGTTTAGAATGGTCCTCATTTTTACCGAATGTTTAGAATGGTCCTCATTTTCGCAATTCGTGTTTTATTTGGTCGTTTTCTGTAACGCCGTTTAAATCATTAACGGAACATTGTACAGGCGGCATGATTTGTAATATGGTGTGTTACGTGTACTGTATAGGTGACTAATTTATGTTAATCTTTCAATTTAGGGGAAATTTTGCAATTAGGGAAATTTCTTTATCTTCGTCTTTCTTGAGTTCAAATTTACAGAAAGCAGTTAATTGTTAGGAATCCAATTATGAGTCTAAGTCCCACATTGACCAGAAATGAGAAAGTAGAGCACTATATAAGAATCAAGACCCATAAACCCATTACCTTAAGGTTTTGGGTTGAGAGTGATGTCAGTGTCTTATTTGGTTAGAAAATATTTTGTGATATTCTAAAATTACAAGGGTGGAGATTTTAAATATTAGAAAATATTATAATTATATAAAAATTATATCAAACACTCTACGACAATTCATTGTGTGAATCCGCTTATCGCGTAAAAGGGAATATTGTTTTTTTTTTTTCTTTTGTGATCTTAATGTGTTTTTTTGTCGATATAATTATAACTATTTATTAATTTATTTATATGGATATAAATGGGTTTTGTCGTGTTGTATTGAGAATCAAATTTAAAATTTATATTTTCTTAAGAGTTTTTAGTGCTATCTATTTAATATGTTTTCAAAATATATTAATTTTAATACTTCAAAATACATTATTTTTTATTATATTAACATTAGTATATTTTAAAAATTATAGTAACTAAAAAATAATTAAAAATATTCTAAACAAAGAACCATCTAGAACTTTTGCATCATTTAACATTTTACCACCATTTCTGAATTCACATCAGAATTCATTGAATGTCTCAAATAATATAAATATCACGTTGAAATAAAAAAAATCATATTTAGAAAATTATTAAAAAAAAACCTCAATCCTACACCAAAGTCAAACAAAAACTAAAATATTGTGCTTACTTTACACACAAGACACATTTATTTATACTCTGAAAAGAAAGAGCTTTCATCTAAATAGCATAATCATCACTTGAGAAAGGAAATGAGACACAATTATTAAAAACACATACTTAATGATACATTCAAGAACACAATTATTCTCCGTAAATTCACACTGTCAAGTAAAAACAATGTTAGGTACTTTTTAACGTTCTATCTATGAAAACTTAACGAGAAAGAAGTTATGGTAGAAAAGTAAATGCACCTACTCAAGGACATAAACATGGAAGGTAGTTAGTTACACAAATAAAAATCTCACCAGACTTTCCAACAAATCAATATTTTATTTTTAAATTCATCATGGTTAAGTTTTTTTTTTTTTTGTTAGTTTCTGATGAATTTAACTTTGGATATACCTAATACATTTCAATATTTTTCTTGAAATATAGCCTTGAATTTGAGTTTTTAATGTCTTTTAAATTAATAACTAACTTAATCCACTTACTTCAAATTTTATATAATTTAATTCAAATTAAATGTGATAAAGGTGATTAAAAGTTATAATCTTGTAAAATATTATCGTGTAGAATGCTAAGATCTTGATTAGGGTTAATAGTTAATACATGAAGAAAAAAAAAGTGCTTTCCAAGAAAAGACCTTCTTTTCCTTAAAAAATAAAACTAGAGACAAGTGGACACATACAAACCACAACTCCCGATCAAAATTTGTTCTATTTTTACAGTAAAAACAAAATCCAAATCATGTCCTTTTATTCACTTCTTGGTTCTTTTTTTTTAAAAAAAAAAGCATTTTTGAGCGAAGGAAGAGGAGAAGAAAGGTTGCAGAAACAGAGACGGAAACAGGGGCGGTGGTGACAGAGGGAGAAGGAGAAGAAGAAGAACCCAAACGTCACCTCTGTCTCCGAAAATGAGTGGCCACATAACGAGAAGAAACGGTGGCCCTCATAAACGCGCTCCCTCATTGTCCAAGAAGATCGAAAACGGAAACCTTAGCGAACCTCCCAGCAAACCTTCTTCTCCGCCACCACAAGAGTAACTTGTTCTTCTTCTTCTTATTCTCTTCTTTATTCTTTGATTTAATCTTTTCATCCTCTGCTATTCGAATTGGTTTATGATTTTCTCTTTTCAACGATGAACCGATCCGTATCAATCCAGCTAAGCCGTTTTATTTATTTTAGAGTTAATAGATTTAGGTTTTGGTCCTACGATTGTTTGTTTGTTTAAAGTATGATTTCCCCTGACAAGATGCGGTTACTTGAAAAGAAACGAAAGCTTTTTAAGGGGTGTGTAGGTGGGTTGTCGTTGAATTGAATGAGTGTTTTGGTTTAAATGTGGTTTTTGATTGAATTGAATTGTGTAGGTTTGATGGGGGAGAAAGGACAGTTAGAAAGCTCCGGCTATCGAAAGCCCTCACTATATCTGAAGGAACCACGGTTTTTGAAGCGTGCCGGAGAATGGCGGCTCGGCGTGTGGATGCTGTTTTGCTGACTGATTCTAATGCTTTGCTATCTGGAATCATGACTGACAAGGTTTCTGTTTCTGCTTTTTGTTGTTTTTTTGTTGGAGTGTGTGCGTGTGTGTGATTGTGAAGTCTCACAAGTTTGTGTCTTGTGCAGGACATTGCTACGAGAGTTATAGCTGAGGGTTTACGGCCTGAGCAGACTATGGTTTCAAAAGTAATGACTAGGAGTCCGATTTTTGTGACATCTGATTCACTAGCCTTGGAAGCTCTTCAGAAGATGGTCCAAGGTTTGTGTCATCTACTGTTAATGTCAGTGTTACTATTGAATTTTTGGTATTCCTGAACTTGGTTGTTTGGGCTCATTCCTCAAGAAAATGGATGATACAATGACAATTGTTCTTCTGCTGATCCCGGTTACTTTAAATACATTTTGTGGAACACTTTTTCTGCGGCGGTTTGGTATGTCTGAAGAAGTCTGGTTACGTTGGAGCTAGGATGCATTGCTTTATTCAACCAGGATACGAGCTAATCAACTTGCAATAATAGATCAGTTGTTTTGAATTTATATTGCAATTGCTATGCAATTGAACAAGAATGGTACGTGATAAAAGGATTTGTGACTTGTGACAATGTTCGCAGAAAATTATAAGTAGATATAGTGATTTCATTCCTGCAATTGGGAGAAGTTGTCTTTTAATTTATATCAGGGATATAGGATATTCTCTTGGTATTATTAGTTAGCCAGCTGAGCTGTCATGAAGTTGGTTGGTAAGTTTGTTACATGATCGGTTGCACCAGAATCCAGATACCACTGGTACCTAGTAGCCACTATGAAGATGACTGTCCGTAACAGATGCATAATTGGCAGTGTAGGCTGAGTTTACTGCCTGTAAAAGTTTCCTATTGACTTGAGAAGAATCTGGAGACAGGCAGAGAAATGACCTGGGCCACTGTAAGGAGTATGAACCAGACCAGTTCCCAGTCAACAACTACGAAAGTCCCAACTCCTGACCATGTCAGTGGTGTATTCCTACCACCATTTCCCGAGGGTGCTGGCAATTGGTTAGGCCATGTCCAGGTAGGTGGATGAAGATTTGCATTCCTGTGACAACAGATATTGGTGTCAGAACCGATCTTACATTGAACTGAGGAATGGTCCCAGGAGTGACCTTTGTGGCTGTGTGAGCAACCATTACAGCCATTGTGGCTTCTGCATGAAGCACAAGAGAATTGTGGATGATTGACTGGTTTTCTTATGCTTGATCTTGTGTGTACTTACTGATCTTAATTGGGGCTTGGAAGTGACTTGTGCAAGATTAGATGAGAGAGGCTCAACAAGAGGGTCTTTCTTGAGTTTCTCTAGAATATCACATGGTTCTGCATGATATTGAATGATTGCAGCAAGAGCACTATACTCTTCTTGTAGACCCTGAAAAACGGCTTCAAGAGGTCACAGCCTGGCACTGTCATCAATAAAAAGAAGCACTGAAGCACATCAAGCTTGGATGTGAGCTAAATACTTATACATACTCCACCATTGTACAAGATCTCCCTTGGTGATAGATTTCAGTGCAGAATGAAGTTTGCTGGATCTAGCATTCATTTGTGAGTTGAAGAATTTATGAATTTTATTTGTACCTGTCATGAATGAACACAGTGAACTACTCCTGAAATCAGATAGAGTCGATAGTAGCCAGGTGAAGAGCAATGAATCTTGCAGTTCCCACCATGAATACACTAGGTTGACAACAGCAATATCCCTCTTTTTGTTTGGTAAGATAGTATGGAGGAATTGTAGGATTTACAAGGAATCGATGAAGCTTGTAACCTTGTATAATTCCCTTAATTCGTTGATCCTAGGAACATTTTTGTGTATATTAAGCTTGAGGCTGATCTGGTGTGTGAAAGTAGTAGAAGAACATGTTTCAGGATTACAAATTGTTCCATGTGGGGAACCATGGCTGGATTAAGAGTTAGAAGCATGTGATTCCATGTTAGAAAGTGAGCAGAAAGAGAAAACACGAGAAGAGAAGGATTGAGGCACATGCTGAAAATGATTAACTTATTCATTGCTAACTGAATAGTGGAGAGTATACATTTATAGGCTACTGACTGCTAATTCAGTGGTGATTTACAGCCAGTCACAATGGACAGATCAGTTACAATGTAACTGACAGACTTACTAATAATTTCAAGAAAATACACATACATCTCTAATGATTTAGATGGTCAAGAAGGGATGCACTTCTTTAGTGCGTTTATCTCCATACCGGACATATCCTGGAAAAGATACTCTTTTCTGTGGGTTCATGTCTGCTGTTCTGTGTACCCTGTATCACTTCATTAGTCCTTACAAAGTTCGGTCACCAAATTAGTCCCCCAAAGATTCTTTTCATCACTACTTTAGTCCATTATAAGGACAAATATAGTGACATGTTAGATTTTGTAGGGACTAATAAATATATTGAAAAATTAAATATGAAGGACTAATTTGGTGACAAAATATTTGGAGGACTAATATGGGCATTTTAAATCGCTGAGGGACTAATTTGGGGACTGGTTTAATTTTGGAGGATCACGTGGAGGGTTTTATCATGTTTTTTGTCACTTGTTGTAGGAACCACGTCTTCTCTTTCCTATAAACATGTCTAGTTCATTTCAAGTTTCTTTTCCTGGGAGAATAGCTTTATATAGTGAAATAAAAATATTGTAATAATTTGACATCCTATCACTTGGACCTTTGTTTTTAGAGACATATTTGAGAGATAGATCTTCTATTATTATTGTTGTTGAACCATTGATGACTTGAGCTCAATCCTATGATCTTAGGAATGTTCCTTTCTTCTTTTACCTTACATAAGACTGAAAATATGAGAAAAAGAGCTTAAGAAATTGATCATCTCTTAGCTGATCTTTGTTATTTATAAAAGAAAATTACATCAAGAATAAGTAGATAACTAACGCTAATAAGTAAACAACTCATAGGTACAACGTATAGCAGTTTTTCAATACAATTGCCAACTACCTATATTAAGTACCTATTCTAACAACTTTTCTCAAATAAAATGATAGTCAAATTCTATGTGTTTAATTTTCTCATGAAACATTGGATTGGGAGCAATGTGGAGAGCAACTTGGTTATACAATACATCTTCGTTTGTTGGATCTCATAATTTTAATTCTTGAAGAAATTGTTTTAGCCATTCAAGTTCGCGAGCAAGAGACGCTATTGTCCCATTTTCAGCTTCAACACTATATTAGGTAATCACATTTTGTTTCTTGCTTTTCCAAGAAATAATGTTTCCTTCGATGAGAACATTATACCCTGTAGTGGAGTGTCTATCCATAGGAGATCTTGCCTAATTAACATCACGATATGCAATCCCTTTATCTTAATACAACATACCTTGCCCTAGAGCCTTTTTGAAGCATCTTAAGATGTGAAAGATAGCATTCCAATGATCAATACAAGGATTTTTCATAAGTTGAAACACCCTTTTTGAAGCATCTTAAGATGTGAAAGATAGCATTCCAATGATCAATACAAGGATTTTTCATAAGTTGATTAAAACACCCGTAAAAGACAGTCCAAGTCTAGTAATAGTGAGATAAAGAAGTTTCCAAACAAGTCTTCTATATTTATTTGGATTAGAGAGATGTTCACCTTGGTCTGTCATTAATTTTTTTTTTTGGATCCATAAAGCTCTCTATTGGTCTATAGTCAATCATGGTCATGCATGTTTTTTCAATGATATCTAAAGCTTATTTCCTTTGAGAAACTTCAATGCCTCCCTTTGGTTGAGCCACTTCAATGCCAAGATAGTATTTGAGACTTCCAAGATCTTTGGTCTAGGAGTGATTACATAAGTGTTCCTTTAGTTGCGAGATTCTAGTGTCATCATTTTCTATGATAACCATGTCATCAACATACACAATTACGTAAACACATTTTTCAGACGATGTATGACAATAAAAAACTGATTGATATATGAGTTTCATTCCAAAAGTTTGAACAATATGACTGAATTTTCCAAATCAAGCACGAGGAGATTGTTTGAGACCATAGAAAAATCGATGTAACTTACAAACTTAGGCAAACTCCTCTTGAGAAACGAAAGAGGTTGCTCCATGTAAATCTCCTCTTCTAGATCATGATGAAAGAAAGCATTTTTTTATATCTAATTGATGGAGAGACAAATGATGTATAGCTGCCATGCCAAAGAAGAGACACACAATGGTCATTTTGGCTATGGGAGAAAACATATCACCGTAATCAAGGCCATTGTTCGAGTATGTCCTTTGGTCATCAATCTAGCTTTGAGGTGACCAACTTCACCATTTGGCCCAACTTTAATGCCATAAACCCAACAACAACCAACAACCTTTTGTCCAACGGAAGAGGAACTTAGTCCCATATACCATTATGTCACCATCCAAGATGATCAATTGCCTCTTTAACATTTTTAGGAATGGAAATGGAAGATACAAAGGAGACAAAAGAATACTAGGAAGTGGACATATGATGATAGCTTAGAAAATAGTGAATAGGATGAGGATTGTCTATGGAGCGATTAACTTTTCAAATGACAATAGGCCAACTGGAATCTTCATTATCAGGAGACTTAGTCTGGGATGACGATAGTGAAGGACTTGATGAAGAGGATTGCGTTTCTCTTCTTATGTTGAATTGCGTGGTCTTCCTCCAAACCCAACAAATGTGTCTGATTTGCAACAAAACTTGTACATTTTTTTTTTCCTTTTTGCAATCAAGGCCCTATTAGTTTCTTCTTTGTTATGGAGCTCTTTTTTCCCATTGCTATTTATCTTTATCTGGTTGATACCTGATGATGACTTGGCCATATCTTTCTATCATCTGACTGTTTAAATTTTGTACTAATTGGTCAGTCTTTAAAATAATCCATTGAGATATGATTTATTCATTTTAACTGATAGGTAAATTCAGGCACCTCCCTGTTGTGGAAAATGGTGAGGTCATTGCCATACTGGATATCACCAGATGTCTTTATGATGCAATAGTCAGGATGGAGAAGGCTGCTGAGCAGAGCAGTGTCATTGCTGCCGCAGTTGAAGGGGTGGAGCGCCACCGGGGTAGCATTGCATATGGTGGGTTAACAATTCTTTACATCCACTTCCGTGCATATGTTTATACTGCATCTGCCATCCTTGAGTTTAGAAGTTTTATGTTCTTTTAATATGAAATCTATTATTTGGCATATTAGCTGAAATGGCTGTTTGTGCGAACAAATATTGTAGACTTTTATCTTTGTGGCTAAAATTAGAGACACAGGGTTAGATAGTTTGTAGAACAAGATATGAAGGGAATTACCACATGAGTGAAATAAGTGCTCTATGGTTGCTGCTATCTGTTCATTTTTTTTTTCTTCTCTTGGATGATATTTTTTATTTTAACTCCTTGTATATATTAATTTTTATTGATCAAACCATTAAATATTTTGATATTAACTCAGGCAGATCAAACTTTAGATCAATCAGATATTTGTAGTTATGTAATCTTGTAGTCAGCATTTGCTTATATTTCTCAAAAGTATATCATAATTCAAAGGGAATTTATTTAATTAATTGTAAAATAGTTGTACAATTTTATTAGAATCTACAGATTTGATCTACTCGATGAGAGCTTTATTTTTAATGATTGGGTCTATAAAATGTAATATGTACTAAGAGTTGTTGAGGATAGTGGCTTTACAAAGATTTACTTTTCGAGGAACTCAATCTATCCTTATATTTATAAAGAAGTATGACATTTTAAGAAACTCACATAACTTGTATGTTTTAATCTTGACCTTTCATTATAATATTTAATGGTCAATAGTTATTCATTTCTCACTCTCACAAAAAGGGTTCTTCTGATATATCATATTGTAAATGTTATATATTTTACCTACTCTTTAACTGGATATTTTGTTTTTATTATATATGCCATTAGCAATTTTAGTTTCTATTCATAATTATGAGTACTATAGTTTGTCTTATCCTCTTGCTCTCTTATTCTTCTGTTTATTTATTCATCCTCCTTTATTTCTCAATTTCTTTCACGTCATAATCAAATAGTCATATTAAGAATAAAAGTGTTAATTTAGAAGGAGTTCGAAAAATGTGGTGTCTATCTCTGAGAAGACTTCTCTTTTATTTGTTCTGATCTGTGCAATGTGTTCTTAGTAATATTTGGATGTGATACTTTAGTGGCTGGCTTTTAAGGGTTTCATTGTTGGTATTAAGCTAAGTTGTAGATGTTTGGGAACCAAACTGATGAGTGATTACCATGTGTTTTTGAGTTATCTGTTGTTAGCTTCTCATAGTCCTAGCTTTATCCACATGTAAGTGTTTGAATTGGCCATATTGAATATTTCTGCTTCATTTTGTAATGATGCTAATTTTCTGCTTTAATTGCTACCATATTTATCAGCTAGTGCTTTGGTAGAGACATTGAGGGAGCGCATGTTCAAACCGTCCCTGTCAACTCTAATGAATGAAAATACAAAGTAATTTTCACATTATATTTTCTTGTTTTTGTATATATTGCTGCTAGATGATAGTGTAAATGGATAAAATTGTTTTACAAAGTTCTGTAGCTTTATGTTTCTAGGGTTGCTATAGTATCACCTGCTGATCCCGTCTATGTAGCTGCAAAGAAGATGCAGGAATTGCGCGTTAATTCAGCCGTTATTGTGTCTCTGTCAGGAACCAAGATTCAGGGGATACTCACGTAAGATCTTTTACGAACACTTTTTTCATAGAGAAGAACTCTAAATTGTAAAATATATTGTTATCTGGTAGGATCCTTGCATTTTATTACAGAAAATAGGAATAACGGATGATAAAAACACCTCATCCCTCTCCTCTTGCTGAGGCCTCAAAACGTAGTCAATTCTTGCTCATCTCACTATATACCTCCTTTATTCTTTTTCACTTTCGGGCATAACCTTCTAACAAGTAGCAATCCCCTTGCTTGATTTCTCTCTCGATCTTGCCACATGGACAGGAGGTAGCGTGGTTGCCCCATGCTGATTTTCCAACACCTCCTACTTCCCACCTTATCTGCCTCATTCCTCTGATACTAATAGGATCCTTCCTAATTTGCACCTTAATCATTGTAAGATGCTAAACGTTCTCTGTGTATCTCATGCAGTTCAAAGGACATACTAATGCGTGTTGTGGCTCAAAATATTTCTCCTCAGTTGACTCTAGTGGAAAAGGTTGCTATTTCATTTCATTATTTATTCACTTAAGTGGAAAAAGATGGTTATTTCGAAAGGAATATTCTTTTGTTTAGTTCCGACTTTTGCTAGATATTCAGAACTGAGTAGATTTTCTTCTTTCCCTTTCTCACTTAGGTAATGACTCCAAATCCAGATTGTGCATCGGTAGATACAACAATATTGGATGCACTGCATATGATGCATGATGGGAAATTCTTACATCTTCCTGTGATAGACAAAGGTGATCTTTACTTCTCTAATTTTTAGGCAGGCAGTTCATTAATTCTTACCTTCTGCTGACTATTTATTCTTGTTTCTGCAGATGGACATGTTGTTGCTTGCATGGATGTTTTGCAGATAACACATGCTGCAATTTCCATGGTAAAATTCATGTTTCTGTTTGATTATTCTTCTGTGAGATGTTCATTCATATGCATTGGTGTGTGTATGCGTGTAGGTTATGTATTTATATTTTCCATCTGTTTGGGAGAATCCCATGTATCATATTTGATTATTATCTCCCTAACTAATCATAATGTTGTACCTAGGTAATCTTGTTTAGATTTAGTTCTGTTGTTCTGGTTAGACTTCCTAATCATAATACTTTTATATCTGGTGGCGTGTGCTCCTTTAGTAACGTTGAAAGTCTATCATATTCTGTAGTAAAATTCATGTATGTCTTTGCATTAACAGTTGATACTGTTATACAGATACCAATTTCTGATTACTAAAATGTACTTTGTTTGTAGGTTGAGAGTAGCTCTGGAGCTGTTAATGATATGGCAAATACAATTATGCAAAAGTTTTGGGACTCAGCTCTTAATCTAGAGCCACCAGAAGATTCCGATACTCATAGGTAGTCTGGTTTTGTAGATGTTTAAACAAAAGGTTTGTTTTTGTTCTGATCCATGAATTGACGACCTATTTCATGTTCTATTCCAGTGACATTTCTGGGGTTGATACAGCAAAATCTGGAACTCAATCTGTAGGCTATGTAAATTCATTTACCTTCAAATTAGAGGATCTCAGAGGACGCGTGCATCGGTTCAACTGTGGTGAGTTGACTGATTTGGTAAAATATTGAGCTTTTAATAGTCCCTTTTTTCCGTCTTTGATGTTAGACGCAAACATAGTGCACACTTTTATCTGAACCCGGGCCATGTAATCTTTATCATCTTGCCTACCTCTCTGATTCTTATGAGAATTTACAATGAATGTGTTGTTTTTTTCTTTAGGTACTGAACGTCTAGATGAGCTAGTTTCTACAGTCATGCAGAGAGTTGATGTTAATGATGGAGAACGCCCTACAATTTTGGTGTGTTTCATGCTCCTAAGTTTCCTCTGCCTTTTGTGAGAGTATGATATGTGTTCATTATCACGCTGACTTTTTCCTCCATTTTATAGTATGAGGACGATGAAGGCGATAAGATTGTTCTTGCAACTGATACTGATCTTGGTACGGCTGTCAGCTGTGCTAGGTCTGCAGGAGCGAAGGTGAAGATATCTGCTTCTTCTAGCTTTTTCATTGACATTTGAATTTGCTTCTAATACAAAGCCTCTTTGTATTTCAGGCTTTGAAGTTGCATTTGGATTTTGGCAGTTTAACCAAAGCAAGAAGTCCAAATCCTTGTACAGCTACTATACAGAAAAACAGTGTTATTTCTGTAAGCTCTGTTACTTTTGCAAGTGCACTTGCTATAGCAAGCGTTGGCATGTTAGTGTACTTAAAGCACTCCAAACATTGATGTATTGCCTGTTTGGGGGGACAAAAAAAGCAATAATCGCTCTGTATGAGTTGAAGAGCACTTATTGCCTTTTAAAGGCTCATTACAATTAAGGGAAATCTAAATCTTGGATACTGAAATAGGCCAATGACGTGAGTCTTTTTGTTTTCGGGATAGTCCCCCATGGTGAAACCAAGGTGATTAGTTAACATAGCCACTTGTATTTTTTGTCTCTGATGTAATCGCAATCATCAACTCCTCGTCCTTCGTGGTGGGAATATATACGTACGTATAGGTAATGTCTTGGCATAATTAATGTCAAAGACGTTTTCTTTTTTGCACCAATATAAAGAGCAGTTACAAATGAGTTATTTATCTTAATTTTATAGAATTATTATAGAACATATTTAAATCTTTGCATAAATTTATTTTAATGCTAAAGTTGATAAAATGAATGATTAATTTAATTTTACGACCTTAATAATTGACCCCATATTAATATTTAAAACATTTTTAATTCAAAGTATAATATTTGTGTAATGATTTCATGCGAATTCAGATAATACTTGGAACGAACTTCCGGTTTCATCATCATGAAATCTCTGCTAACACCTTCCCTGGTTCTACCATCAAGCTTCTGACATTTTGTTGCTAAGTTCTTGTTACTGCTTGTTATGCTCAACAGGGAATTTCGTTAATGCTACAATTAAAGGTTTTTTTATTTAGTTCACGAATAGTTTCTCAAAAATATGTATCGCATCATACTATTTTTTAAATATAATTAGTATAATTATGTACGCTCTTAGGGAAGGCAAAGCCAGCGTTTAACACAGTTTTACAATTATGTCATATAAACGTTTTAGACAGCACAGTAAATCGATCAAGAGCAGATTTAACCATTTTGTGATTCAAACCTTTCTGCCAGACGATAATTACAGACTTCATGCGTTATTTATTCCACCAGCTCAAAATGTATTATTTTGAAAGTAAATAGGAATTACTATTTTCCTTCTGTAAATAATAATAATAATAATAATAATAATAAAAAAGTGTAATCTTATCAGTACAGATGAGAGTGTCACAAGATACAGAACTATATATTGAAATGATTATATTTTGTTGCCATCTCTTGTGACCGTTACAATGTAAAGGGACCATGTCGTGCCATCTGTATCTGAAACTCTTCCTTGTCCATTGCTATAAACTCAATATCTCTCTCTCTTCTCTCTGTCTCTCTTTCTCTCTCTCACACACACAACTAGATCACACAAACAATGATTCCTTACGGCGACATGCACAAGGGATCATTTGAATGTCAACAACTTCAAGTATCCTCCATTATCAGAGATGTGAACTACAGGTGATTCAGCGTGTCCTCTAATCCAACACTCTATTTTATCATTCCTAGGTTTAATGTTGTTCAGTGTAAATTTTGAGCTTTCAAATGCAACCATGTGTGATGTGTTTCCTTTGCATGTCTTGTATGTAGCTGTGGTTCGTGTGGTTATGAGCTGAATTTGAACTCCAGCAACCGCAACACTGGTCTCATAGATTCAAAGTCCATAAAGAGAGGCATCATTTCCTTCTTCTCTGTGGATGAGAGCAGGTTCACTCAGATCCACCAACTTCCCTGGTCATTTTGGATACCCTTTTTCAACTCCAAGCGCCAACAAAGAACCAAGCTCCTTTGCCGCAACTGTGCCAGCCACCTTGGCTTTGCCTACACTTTGCCCTCGCAATCCCAATCCTGGGATGGCATCTCTGATGACTCCAGAATCTATGATATAAAACTCACCGCTTTGTTACCTTCCTTCTCCGAGGAACCGACTCAAAGGTTAGAGGACATGACAAAGTACGAGAGTGCATGTTCTACTGTGGTGTTCTAATTCTGTATGGAACAGGGACATATACAGTTTCTTGTTTACTTTTGAAGCATAGGGTTGGTCGGTGGTGTTTTGTTGTGAGGTGAATCAATGTACTCTACTTTTTTATTAACGTTAGTGTCATGTTATTTTGTCAATATTCTTTATTTTCTAGAATGTGCCTGGTTGATCATATAAATCTTGTGGACTCTGCCTAGCTTTTTGTATATTGTATAATCTCCTTGTTATTTTACAATTTTGAATTTGGAACAATCTAAAGGGAAACACACCTCAAAGTGGAACAACGGCAATGGATTTTTACCTTCACCTTTTTTGTTAATGCATGCAGTAGTAATCTTCATTTTTAATTGAGGAATAGAATACTGTAAGATAAAAGAACTGCAGAAAACATACACTTCCAAAATTTCCCTTGCGAGATGACTTAGTCTGTAAAAACTTCAATGAAGGAACAAAATAAGAAAGATTTCATTCTATGCCAATAAAAATCGAAGTCCCCTACCAGTGTGGAGTTTTTCCTTTGATAAGTACCTTCCCTCAAGCCAATTTGGACAGAAGGCCAAGAAAGACGAAATCAAGAATGTTGTGTTAATGTAAGCACAAAATTCTATTTGAACCAATATATATGTATATACTGCTTTTAGTCAACCCAATTTATGTCCAGCTGTGTTAATTCTGTAAGCCATTTTTGTGGATCTTGAGAAACAGTGGGTCTAGATGGTGTCTTGATCTCAATATATACATCAGGTGATGATGCTACATCATCCTCAACTTTCTTGTCCTTGTCAAGGTTGCCCTGTTTGCTTCTCTGTCTCCTCACCTTGAGGGACAGAAGGCGAGAAACCTGATTAAGTCCACCCCACTTTTCCAATGCACGTGCAATATCAAAGCGTCCTGTGGAAAATTGCATTATATACTATAATTTTATTAGACTTCAAAGTGACTGAAACTATGGTTTGTTGTTGGAAGCAATAAAATCAAAGGTTTGGAGAGTATCTCTCAACTTACCTGCACGTTCAAATGACTTTCTGCTGGGCATAAATGAAGGGTCCATTCCCCAGCTCCTTTGAAATCTACTTATCTGCATTAACAAATGAGTTATATTCTGATTGAAGATGTAAACAATGTTATACTTATGCATGCTCTTTACATGAAATAATATTTACTATAGGTACATAACCTTTATCCTTCTCCATGTCCTTGATTTTATGAATCGCAACTTATGAATGAATTTAAGTAAAGAGAGCTTCTATAAAAGCTAAGTGCATCTATTAATGTTAAATAGAACAAACTCATTTCATTTTGCCTGATTATTTTCTTTTCTTAAAAGTGTTTGTGCAGAAATTTATGAAATAAGGTTCTGAGTGGTAACTAGAAAGGAACTTTTGCAGTTCACCTCATCATGCAAATTTTCAAGATTGTCCCAGTAACCCTTTGGTTTGCGGTGTTTGTAAGCCAGAGCTAGGTTCATCATAATTGCAATCTTTCTGAACCCCCCCATGCGATTTATAGCCTTCTCAATATCAACTCTTCCATGCAAACGAAGTTGCTTCCTCATTGGCATGAATCCTTCTTGTCCATGTTCTGCAATGAATTTCAGGATTTCAGATTTTAAGACTTCAATGTCCCTTTGTAATCCTGGAACTCTTCGTCTTTGTTGAGATAAACTTTGAGCATTGCAATCAGACAACTCTTCAGCTGAACAATAGCTGTCGTCATCTGCAAAGCCAGATGAAGCAGTTTGCTGCCTAGAATTTGTATTTTGCTTACTTTCCAAAGTATTTGATGCTGTCTGGTTCTCAATGTAGTCTCTTATTGCACACAAGTTTGATGGGAGATCTTCATAAATGACCTGAAATAATATTGTTAAAATAAATAACACTCATCTATTCAGATACAGGACATGTGTTTGAATACAAATGATTGTATCTAATACAAATGTCTCTCTAAGGAAAACAGAACATGGATAAATGAATGTATCTTGCTTCCACTTATATTGGTTAAACATACTGAGTAACTGTCTATTTTAGATGACAGAGCTTTCATTTTCTATAAAAGGTTATCTTAGGTGAAACACAATGAACTGTAAGCTTTAGCACATTGATATAGATCAACCAAATCGAATCAAATAATTCACAAACACCTCTTCCATGATAGCTTCAGAAAGGAAAGTGTCTTTGCGCATTTTTGACTCCACAGAGTACTTTAGCAGTGTATGATGATTTCCGAGTTGCTCAAAAGTCCACTTTCCCTGGAATGAGTCAAAGTCCCCTTCAACCTGTTCAAAACTGATCTCTTGTTCTAAATATTCACACAAGTCCAGCACAACACGAGCATGAAGTACCATATAAAGCAGGCCCTTACACCCTTCCTGAGTATTGATTAAATTAGGAGTTACAAAATCACACAATTTATGGATAAAGTATATGACAAGTTCATAATTTTATTAGTTACTGATAAGGTGATACTTGGGCATTTTGTTGAAGGTAGAATAATAGTTGGTACTAACAAGCAATCAAACTAGGATATAAACTGTTATTCAAATTGCACCATACCTGGAGAATGCGGACTTTATTGTTATCTCGTGATAAAATCTTACTGATAGCTAAATTTGGAACTATTCTGCAATGAATGGTTTTATTTCAAGTCAGGAAAATTAGACATGGCATCTGGAAGAATCTTCTGCAGTACACACTACTTACTCAGGAAGAGTCTCATAGGAAGACATGGCATTCCATACATCACTAACAGGAGCTTTAACTGTTATGCTTGCAAAAACACAGCGATGAACACCTCCATTTTCCTTAACATGAACACATGGAAAAACATTCATCACAAATTTAGCTCGTTCTCAGAACTAAAGCCAACACAGAAATTTTAGTTCAGGTGAGTTACCAAAAGTCCATCAAATCTACGGAGATGAATTTCATCCACCACACAAGGCCTGTCAAGACTGCAAGTTTTTCCAAATGCACCCCAATTATTGACATTCACCTCACTGGAAGACAAGGGGATAGTACCAGAAATTGAGCGAACTAAATCTTCTTTGTTTTCTCCAGGAGACAACTTATTATTTTCACTGGAAGAACTATTTGTCTTTTGGGTACATGAACCATAAATATCACTAGAAGTTTTGTCCAAGTCATTTTCTGGCAGGGAAAGTTTCTGATTTCCTGAAATAATCCTTTCAACTCTAAATGCCAAGGCTCGGAGGTTCACGGGAAGATCAGATCTGATAATCCTTTCCAAGAATATGGCTGGGAAATTGAATCTTGGTATAACATTAACTTCATAAGATACATTAGTTGATGAAGATCTGCAGGAAAACACAGTTGAAGAATAATAAACTATGTTCCAAGCCAATAGCAAATGAATACAACTTCTTAAACAGCCTTAAGGTGTTCAATGAGTTCAGCAGTAAAATAAAAATATAGTCTCTACATCATACAAGGCTGCTCAGAAATCAATGGTAAAGATTCTACCTTGTTCCAGATTTTACAGACCATTTGCCCTCAAACTTCTTAAAGTCTCCATCAACCATGGAAAAGTGAAGTTCTCGGTCCCATGCCTGGAGGAGCATTAAAAAAAAAATGTATCAAATATGCAGTGAGTGCCTTCTTTGTATGAGAACAGTTCTTGAGAAAGTTTTCCATCAATCAAGTAATGGCTGTATGGCAATTTCGCTTTGGGTGCCTGGCAAGGATGCACAGTTACTTGGACTATAAAATGAACACTTCAAATACTTCTAGCTGTCTTATACAAGTTATTTATTTATTGAATTCATATACTGATACAAAAGAATAAACATTAAAAAAGTTATTGTCTTTTTTCTATTCTTATTAAGGTTTGAATTAACCATGGATTGAGTCTTATAAACTTGAAAATTTCGTGTATCCTTGCATATTATGTGTTTAACAGTGTCCAGTCCTGGGCACTCGTTACTCAGATACAAATAAGTATAATATATAATTTATAATATAGAAAGTCTGACACACAAACACAAGTTGTGGAAATTATCAGTGAGATCCGTTATTATTATTGTTCCCTTTTATTTGATGGCCCTGAACCTTTGCTGTACATAATGCATTGTTCCTGCGTACTACTTTGATGTGAGATTTTGACACCCCATAATACCCAAGTCTCTATCATATTACTGCTCCTTTGTGGAATTGCTTATTCTTTGTCTCAATTTATTGAGTGTAAGTTTAGCTATTTGTTGGAAAAGTTCAATTTAGGATAATTGGTGTTGAGATGAAATCTAACGTAGATGTTGATGCAGATGGCACCGGTTGTATGTGACAGATAAACACTCAGTCCAATAATTGGTATGAAAACATTGTTCAACATTTTGAATCCTAACAATCAAACTTCTCATGTTAAGAATTTAGTGGGTTTGTATGTATCCACTTCAATACTGAATGAAGTAACTGAATCACAGAAGAACAAAAAGTTCTTTTGAAGTGTTTACAGATGAGATGCTCACAGAATTGATGAATTCTTGAAGATCCAACACAACTCGAGCTTCTATGTGCCAATACATTGACCTTTGAAATCCTCTTTGCTCTAACCATATCCGTCCAGGATATGGGCAAGGTATTTTTCCACTGTCAAGCAAACAAACAATGCTAACAGTCATAATAATCTCATACAAAACTTTCATGAGAAAAACACTACCAATATTAGTACTGTTATCCAACCAAAATATACATTTCATTTCGCTAATCACTTCCAATTATAGTTTTCAAGAAAAAAAAAGCATCAATTATACTGTGATGAAATGGCAACATTGATTAGAGGAAAAACATCTAACTACTTACATTACTTTGGTTGGTTAAGTCTCTCATTGTCATTTTTCTCTTATAGTATCAATCATGTTTTATAAATTAATTACCTCCACACAAGGTTTGGAATGAAATCAGCGAGATGCTCATAATCAGTGAGAGCGTTCCAAGTGGATTCAATGTCAGCATTGACAGAAATTTCAGCCTTAACTCTCCTTTCCCTCCAAGAAACCACTTGAACCTCACACTGCACTTCACGTTCAACCTCTTCATTTTCTTCCTCTACCCCATTATGGTTACCATTCCCTGCTTCTTTCTCACACCGCACTCTGGGTTTGCACTGAGTTGAGGAAACCGCAATGCCCTTGTAAGCAGAGTGGGAGGGGAAGAAGAGGGTGAGAGATAGAAGCGGTGGTTTGCTTAGGAAGCGCAGCGAAAGAGGTTGTGCTCCTCCAAGGTTGGTGGTTGAGGAAGAAGTTGGGGAAGTGGTGATCATGTCAGTGGTGGAGAAGCTGAGATGGAGTGGTTGTTGATGTTGTCGTTCATGTCAGGCCATTGCTGAGTGGAGTGCATGCATGGATAAGGGCCACTACTCTTTGCTTTTGTCGTTTTCTGCTACACTTCGCACTTTTCCTATGAATTGGTGGTTCTCATGCACACACGTTGGTGTCTTTTCTTTGTATCCACAGTCTCAAGTTTTTTTTTTTCTTCTATTTTTTAATAATATTTTGTTACCTCAATTTAGATAATACATGAGTATTAAATTAAATTAAGCATTTTAATTGATATGAAAAAACTGTTAATATTGAAAGTTGATTAGGTTATTATTGTGGTGATTATGGTTTGGTTATAATTAATAACCAGATAGTTAACTTTTATAATAATTCATAGTTATATTAGATAATAGCTAGTTGATCATATTCACTTGTGTGGAAAAGTTTGAACAAGGGTGCCTTTGATGGGTGTTTTGGCAACGAAGACAACAACAAAGGATAATCTATTGAATTGTCGCCATCAATGTTTTAAAATTTACCACCTTTTATTCACAAAACTGGAATTTCAATTTCAATTTGAATTTAATTTCATTTAGATATTGATGTTGGGACTTATATTTTGAGCAATTTGGTCTCATTCAAGTGGACTAGGGTAAAAAAAAAAAATCTATAAAGACAAAAAGTTTCCGTTAAAAAAACCCATAAAAAATCTATGAGCTAGAGTTGATATATGATTTTCGTTTTTAAACATGAAAAAAATATTGTTTTTTTCTTAAATTGGATATATAAAAACAATTCATCTCAGTATTTTAATTATGTCAATCCAATGCAAGAAAATTTTGTAGCTACAAAACAAAGAAAATGTGATGTTTTAGCTTAGTACATGGATGAAAACATAGGAAACTTTTTCTCATTACTGTCAATCACCAATATAAAATTACTGTCAATCATAGGAAATCTTTTTCCATTAGTCTTTCGATGATTGAGTATATCAAAATCTTCGCTTTTTTTCATTTATTATTGGTTCATTCAAGTAAACATCTACTTCGTTATTGTCAATCATAGATTTTGATTCATTTTGATGTATTTTAAAATCTTACAATATATTACATATTAATTATCAAAATAAAACAAGAAAAATGAGAACAATGAACACTAGGTATAAAATACTTACCGAAATAATTCTTGATCTTTTGGTCTTATTTTCTTCGATACTGGATTCAGACATGAAGATGGATTGCTTAAGAGATTGGGAAAGAGAACCACAAGAGACAGACAAGTTCTTTGCATATTCTCCAAACAACATTTTTAAATTTTCTAACACTTTCTTAGTTTTCTCTTCATAAGTTAGAAGATCGAATCTTTTATTAACAATACATTATAGGCTTCATTAGTCGGATGCTACCCACTTCCGTTGGAACATGTCAATTGGGTTCGCGTTTTTAAAAGCATGTCAATTATGTCCTAACTTTTGAAAAATGTTTCAATGATATACTTTTCAAAAAAAAATATTAACGGCGTGTCACAAGTCAATTTTTGTTTTTTTTTCATTTTTTTAAAAGATTGTTACGTGTTAGGTCCCTAGTGTGACACATGGTACTGTTAGTGCCACGTGGCAAGGTACTACCATGTGTCAGTGTCAGTATCAAGTGTTATTGTCTTGATTTCAATTTAGTCCCCACATATGTTTCTTTGTTTTAATTTAGTCACCACTTATGTCTTTTTGATTCAATTTAGTCTCAATTATTTTTTTCAAAATAAAGCAATATTGTTTCTTTCTTAAATTTGACACCAAATTTATTATTTATATACTTGTTATACTCATATTGTCTCTCATATTTTTTTTTTCAAAATAAAACAATATTGTCTCTCTTAAATATGTTATAAGTAGGGGTTATGCCAATGTGTTTACTTAAAATTTGGAACACCTTCAAGAAAGCCCAATTCTCCGGATAGAACGTGCTCAACGCTATTCACATTTTGATTAGCAGTGACATTCAAAGTTGGACAATAAAAATGTAATGTCTAATTCTTTGAACATATATTCATATACAAAGGTGAAGTCAACACAATTCGACAAAGGTTTCATATATACCCTATCGCCAGAGGACCAAGGCTTTACCTATATATGCTTTGCAAATTCCTCGTCACAGATATCAAAATAAGACACAAAATCTTCTATAGACACGGTAGAAAGGAAGTTAGAAGCGTAACTAGCAACTTCCCCAAGAACCTAGTAGTACATTGATAGGAGGAAAGTTAGATTTGCACCCCTTCCAAAAAGATTCCTCAAAAGTGGAGGCCTCACCCACCTTTTGTTTCCTTTCCCCGGGGGGAGGATGGGGAAAGGGAGGTCCATCAGAAGAGCCACCCAGAATAGAATCAGTACGACTTGAGGAGTTATCTTCGACAACGACAACCTCTTGTCGCTCAAAAGAAGAATAAAAAAAGATTAGAGCTTTCCTAGAGGTGAAAAACAAATGATGGAACAAATAACGATGGTTGCCAGAGTAGGGAAACCAAAGTAGAGACGCAAAATGCAAGCACGCAAGCAAAGACACAAACTCAATATGCAATAAAGGGCAAAATGAAAAGTGTGAAAGGAAGTTTATAAAGAAAGACGATGAAACGCTTGGGAAGAAGAAATGACGGTTCACAAAAAGGTGCCACAAAAATCCCTCCAAATGTTTTGTCTATTTTTCATAATTTAAAACCCTCCAATAAGAATTTGCCATGTGTTAATAACAGTAGCTGAAAAAGGCACAAGGGGAGTATAAGCCCAGGAGATCATCACGAGCGCAAAACCCTTCATTAATTGGGAGAGATTAACTGTTCACTAATGTATGAGTTATAAATATAGACTAACTAAAACATAACATCAACTACTTAGAATCGATCTTGAGCTCATGAAATTTGCTAAAAGCATTGAGCCGATCTTGAGCTCAAAAAGATTGTTATAAGTATTGAATTGATCTTGTGCCAAACATAATGAAAAGTGCTAAATACATCTTGGCCTACCAAAATTATATACTTACTCGACCCAAATTTACATTATTATTGATAGACCTCAAATTGCCCAATATGTGTGAGATCCAAATAAGAGATTTGTATGAAAAATGGATGTCCCTAAAATTAGAAAAAAAATGATATTTATGATAATATAAACATAATCTAGGTTATGGTAAACTAAATCCAGTTATTATATACACAAAATACTTTTTTACTGACCTAACTATCAAAATCTTTGCACGTGGACTTTCCCTTACGATAGATTATTGCTCACACGTATTCTGAATATTAGACAAGTTCATCTCATATTAACCTCATTTTCGGTAAGAAAAAAACTATTTTTTTTTATATTTATCAAACTAGTTATACCTGTCTAATAAAATTATCTATTTTATTGTAACATGTAATATATTATATTTGAAGTAGGATAGTAATTATATATATATATATATATTAGATTATTAGTAAATTAAAAATTAGAACAGGGGAAGCGTCTGCCACGAGTGCCAGACGCGTTTCACCGGATCACGCATACTAAAACATTTATTTTTTTACTTTAAATTAAAAATATTTTGATCTAAGTGTCCACACACTAACATATTATATCAATAATTGAGTTGACAAATTTACATTAGAATGAATTTGTGAAGACTTACAAAATTTTGATATTATATCAATAATATAGTGGTAATAAATCAATAAATAAATAAACTTACAAAATTATCAGGTTGACAAATATTTTATATGATATATATATATATATATATATATATATATATATATATATATATATATATATATATATATATATATATAAAATTGAAACAAGTTTCATAAAATTGTTTTATTTTGCTCAATTTATGAAAAAATAGTTATTTTTGTAATATTTTTAATAGATTGCATATATTTTATCTAAATATGAGTTGATTTATACATATTGAGTTTTTGTAATTGATAAAACTTCTATGTAAATAAGGATAATAGTAATTTTAAATAATGATAATAACTTTTAATTTTATAATGCAACTAGTCCGAAATTAATTAATCATGATTTGTAGAAGTGATGATGAGAAATTGGTTTTTGAGTATGAATAATAAAAGGTGCATGAAACGAAGGGATATAATGGTAAATAAACGTGAAACGCGTCTGGCACTCGTGTGTTCCGGTGAATAGAACAGGGGAAGCGTGTTCCTTGTGCGATGGAAATCCCGCCCCTTTTTCCGTTTCTCTCTCAAAAACTGTTCTTTTCCCATTTCCTTATTAATTAAAATATTAAATAATATATTCTATTACTTTTGCCTCCAGTAAGGTGAAAAGGAAGGAAGGGGCACAAAATCAAAATGAAACATTGAATTTCAAAATCTGATAATGGTAACAATACTATATAGGATTTGCATTAACGTGTTCTTCTTCGAAGGGGAAGAAGAAGACGAAGAAGAGAAGGGTTGCGATTGCAACTGCATTTTGTTACGCTCCAAAATTCAATTTCGTCATTAACCTAGCTTCCGCCCAGGTTTCACGCCAATTCCTTTCTCTCTTTCGTTTTCATCCCATTCATCGTCTTGCATAGATCTATTCTCTCTTATTTCTCTATTCAATTTCATTTCTTCGTTCATCGTATCCTCCATCCTAAACTGCATTTTCGATCACCGAGATAAACGTTTTTTTTTTTTTAATTTATCTCAATTTTCATTATTAGGCTGCCGCAATACGCAATTCGGTTTAGAATATTAAGGCAGCACCGTGCGTACCTGTCTGCCCTAGAATTTCGTTTTGTTTTCGTTCTTGATTGCACAATTAGATTGTGAGTTATTTCAAAATTTAATATTGCTTCCAGTTTTTACTTTTTATGTCATATGATTTAGGAATAATTGGAAATGGTATAAGTAAATGTATCTGATTTTTCATTTTTCATTTAGTTAGCAAGTTAAAGGTTGATATTTAACTCAAGTTACTCAATCTTAATTCGTATATTATCTGTGGAAATTTGATTAGCGCTCAATTCCGTGTTTCTGAAAACGGCATCAAGTTAGTGATCCCCACTCTGGATTATATATTTTGTATTTTTCTGCACTGCCACTAGTCAATCACGCTTTGCTGCCCATATTTACTGTATTTTTTTATGTTCTGTCTATAACTATTGTTGTCAGTCATAACTTTTTTTTTAAATGTATTTATGACAATGTGTGACAGTGTGTGTTGAATGATCAGGTTTTATGTTTGACGGAAGAGTTCAATCAAATGAGTTTAACCATGATAGATTTAGGAATTTCATTTCTGAGGTTGATCACCAGCCCTGATGCTTCCGGTGCATCTATTATTGGATGGCTCATCACTGGATCATTTGGACTGATGGCAGTCGTATACGCTGTTCTCAAGTGGCAGCGTAGGTCCTCGTTGAATTGGATTAAAGCTGCAGCAAGAGAGAAGAAGAAAGTTTGGAAAAAGTTTAAAGTACCACTGTCTGGTCATTCTTGGGTTGAAGATTTCACTTACAGGGAACAACCCTCCACTTGTTGTTTCTGCTTGACTTCTCTTTGGCCTTCCCAAAATCTAGGTACAACAGCCTCACCACATACCCCTCTCCATCGTTGCTCTGTTTGTGGTGTCGCTGCTCATTTCCTTTGTTCACAGTTTGCAGCAAAGGATTGCAAATGTGTTGCTCAGGCTGGTTTTGGCCATATTCGACACCACTGGTCAGAAAGATGGGTTAATGTGTATGAAAATCACGAGATGTCTGCATTCTGTTTTTACTGTGATGAACCATGCGGTGTTCCCTTTGTTAAAGCTTCTCCAACATGGCATTGCCAGTGGTGTCAGCGCCTCATTCATGTGAAATGTCATAACAAATTGACTAAAGATTCTGGTGACTTTTGTGATTTGGGTCCCTTGAGGCGAATTATTCTTTCCCCTCTTTGTGTCAAAGAAGTTGATGAGGATCTAAAAGGAGGAGGACGGCTAAGTTCTATTATAAGCTCTTCTGTTAATGGCCAGATTAGAAAGCGGCGTAACCGCAATAGACATGGAGGTGGTTACAATGCTAATGGTAAATCACGTGGTTCCTCAGGTACTGATGCAACGCTTTTTGACTATGTGTTGAATGGTTTCGGCTGGAATAAGTCCAGTAATGAAAAGTTTTCTGATCAATTGAATAATGGTAGAGTATTAGGAAACAGTTCAATTTCTACCCATAGCCACTTCAAGAAATACACACTAGTTGATTTGCCACAAGACGCAAGCCCACTTTTGATCTTCATAAATGCCAGGAGTGGTGGTCAGCTTGGGCATTCTCTTCATAGGAGATTGAATATGCTATTAAATCCTGTTCAGGTGATTACACTGTCTTTGATAAACAATTTATTTTCGTGCTTGTTATTTAAGTAATGACATCTGTTATTAAGCATATTGCAGATATATCTTTTAGATATTTTTCAGAGTCAAGTTGCATCATATGACTTATGAGTTTGTTTGATTAGTAGGTATATTTAGTGATGATTCTATCTCATTTGGAAAAAGGAATATTTTGTCATTTACTTTCTTAAAATATAGAAGATTATAACTATATCATAATGTGTGAAATCTAGGACCTGCTAGTTTAACCTTGTATGATTTGGATTCATCATCCTGATTCCTGAAAATATAAAGTATTCCTCGACATTTAACTCAATAATGTGAAAAATTCCTTTTTTTTTTCCTTGAAGAAAGGGGAACATTTTTTTGAAAGTGTTGGAAAGCCACCTTAATTATGGTCACTCTTAGAGCACCTTAATTACGACCTCTTTGGAGGCTTCCTTAATTGTAGCCCTAAGAGTGGTGGTTTAATTCTACATTGACTAGAGATATTGATGAAATAAAAATTATAAAGCTTGCACATTCCCTCATCTTAAGCTGGTTTGTGAATTGGGTTACCCCTTAAGTCCAAATTCTAAAATTTGATCAGAGTATGATTTAAATCCATTGTTAGGCTACCTGCATTTGCTAAATTCAAGGTCAGTTACCCTGGGTCTGATGGGAAGTGTCAGACAACCTTTTAATTGTGGTCTCTTTGGATGTCTTGATTGCAGCCTTAAGGGTAGTGGATTAGTCCTATACTAACTGGAGGTATGACTTAATAGAACTTATAAAGCTAGGGCAATCCCCACCTTACAAATATGTTTTATAGGTTCATTATTAACCATTGATACCAATTGCAAATTGCCTAATCTTGACTATTTACCTTGTGCCTTGTTGAATCCATATAATTACTAATTATGAAGATTTGCTAAGTAGGTTATTTAATCTTTCTTAAAACTGATGACAAGTTAATAAAACAAAATGAAACTAGATTCTTATGTAGTTAAAAGAAAAAGTCAACATATTATGTTTATTTTATTGTTATCTTTCAATTTTTGGACCAAAAGGAACTTTTTTTTGATTTCTCGTTTGGAAATTCTTATGATTTTATTGTGGAATTTTGTATGCAAATACAGATTTATATTTAATTGAATCCTCCTAAAAACGTTTTAGAGCAAGTTGTCTATGAAAATTGATATGGATAATGTTTTTAAATTGATATCACTCTCACTGGACATGTGGTTTGGGGATTTTACTGTAGATCTTTGAATTGACTGCTTCTCAGGGCCCTGAAGTGGGCCTGGAATTCTTCAAAAGTGTACGATATTTTAGAGTACTGGTATGTGGTGGGGATGGCACAGTTGCATGGGTCCTTGATGCTATAGAAAGACGCAGTTATGAGTCACCTCCACCAGTGGCAATTCTTCCCCTTGGCACTGGAAATGATTTGTCCAGGGTACTGAATTGGGGAAAAGGCTTCTCTACCCTTGATGGAGAAGGCGGATTGCCCATGCTTTTGCATGATGACATTAGCAATGCAGCAGTCACTATGCTAGATCGATGGAAAGTTAAAATCTCAGAAGAAAGCTCTGAAGGAAAATCACATAAAGTGAAAACTAAATCCATGATGAACTATCTAGGTAATTCACTGAACAACCACCACCTAAGATTGTGTCTTAAGAGTTGCTGACATCTACAAACTGCGTTTGTAGGCATTGGATGTGATGCAAAGGTTGCATATAAATTTCATGTTACTCGACAAATAAGTCCTGAAAAGTTTTGTAGTCAGGTGGAATTCTCTCTTCCTCTATGTATATCATTGTAAAGTATTCATTTATGTTGGTCCATGTCAATTGTCTAGTTTTCTTAAATTTTTTTCAATGTATGTACATTCTTTAAACTACTATTGTAAGACTTAGCGATATTAATTAATATCTATACAGCTGGTACGTGCTTATAGGCCTTATTCTAAATCACCTTTGTTAGTATTAGGACTATAAATCTAGTTGAACGAAATAGAAACCATTATTGATTAATTTAATGTTTATTTACTATACCTTATATATGTTTACTTGCTAGTTTTGGCTCTTATCTATATTTAACTTGTTTACAATTCATATAATGCTTCCTTACCTAATACTTCTGCGTTTTTTAATCTTCAACCATTATTCTATTACCAGTTTTTGAATAAACTGCGATATGCAAAAGAGGGAGCGAGAGATATTATGGACAGAACTTGTGCTGACTTGCCATGGCAAGTATGGCTTGAAGTTGACGGGAGAGACATTGAGATTCCCAAGGTTAAATACTGATTCTGATTATTATTTTCACATAAGAAATTTATTTTATGAATATCCTCTCTAAATTTAAGTGTAAAACAATTAGTTATTATTTCTTCGTACAACAGGATTCGGAGGGCTTAATTGTGCTCAATATCGGGAGCTATATGGGTGGAGTAGATCTTTGGCAAAATGGTTATGAGCATGATGATGATTTTAGTCTGCAATCCATGCATGATAAAATGCTGGAGGTGGTATGTGTTTGTGGAGCATGGCACCTGGGAAAACTTCAGGTACGTGAATTTATAATAATACTGATTTTTATACTTTAAATTTTTTTAAGTAAACTACTGGTTAAAAACAAAGTCAACAAAATATTTACCTTGCGTTTGATAGAAGAACTTAAAAATTTGTGGAAATTTGATATGCTTGCAATATGAATTACTTTGATTTAAATTCCCTACATTTTCAAAATATTTTATTCGGATAAATCAATTCAAAATTTTAAATATCAAATTATCAGTTTGGGTATAAGGTGTCTTAAATTTTACTATACCCATTAAAAAGTAATTACTGAAAATGCCAAACTGATCTAGATTTTAACATTCTAAAAAGTGAAAGGTGTACACGGGTTTGATCATTCCCATCACCTAATTATTGGTTAGGTCTAAAATCTACAATGGATACTTTCTATCACGATTTCATTTCATTTGGTATGCTTACTCTTTGTTGGACTCCCTGGAAACAAAATAAGCCTAAGCTCCCGTACAGTAGAGGTAGCCCTCGGCTAAGATTAAAATCATAGAGAATGCAAGAAAGAATTTAAGTAATTATAAAAATTCGTCAGCCATTGAATATTCCACTCTCCTATAACTTCTCTACATTATTCGGTGCCTAAACCTTTCACTTTCCTCTCCCTATATTGAGCACAATATTTCTCCATGCATATCGAGAGAGATATGCATGGATATCGACAGAGACATGCATGGAGAAATGTATAGGAGGTAGGAATGCGTGGTAGTTAATATTCATATGTCTTCACGCATTCACGCATTCCTACTCCATGTATATTTCAGTACTCCCTATATATTTCACTAGCTGTCTAAGTTATTAAAACCCTCTTCCTTTTTATGCTGCTCCCGCCCCGTCTCCTCACACACACACCGCCCACTTTTATGGGGCCCATTTTTTTCAATTCTTGATTAAACACTCGCTAAGGCTCAGTAAACCGGTAAAGTAATAGAAGTTTTGTATTCGTGTTATGTCTAGCATCTCATCTTACTTATGAGATTTAAGTCTGATCCAATGTCAAATAATAGGACAAAACTTACATATAGTAACTATGGTACTGTGTTGATACTATTTTCCCAAGATATGTAGAGTTTCACTTTAGTGATGTGTACAATAGATTTAATAAGATGCAAATTGTCAAAGTAAAACTCTAAATCTGATTAGAGAACAACAGTAGTAGTATCTACGGTATTGTATGTAAGTTTTGTCCTAGATAATATGCCATCATGAATGCACACGACTCAACTGCATGAAATTGATCGTGCTTATGCTGTTATCTTGAGTTTGAGCTTCAAGTATACACTTGCGTTAAATATTTAATTAAGCTTTTTATCACTTACGTAGTACTATTCGGCAGAAGCAGGATTGTACCTTATAGAAGATACCTGTAGTCCAAAAAAACTGTTTTTACTGTTAGTATCTTATAATAAGGACTTTTCGTACTATTATGGCTAAACTTTTTTTCAAAAGAAAAAAATTATTATATATTTAAAACTTTGTGTTGTTGAAATGATTACTCTAGATATTGTAGAAAACCTATTACAAAACAGACTATTGGATTTATACATATATTTCACTTGTATATTTTATTGAAATGCATATGAAACAGATAAAAGAAAAAAATTCCAGCTAAATTGCAATTTTAGTCCAGCTTTAATTCCTAATCTACGATATTAGTCTCTCTATTTCTTCCCTGCAATCTTAGTTTCCTGATTTTAGAAAATCGTCAATTTGGATAAAAAATTTAATTATGTATACCTTTTATTTATTTTTAACATTTTAATTAACTAAATCATTCCATGATGATATCTTAAATAAACATATTAGATCTAGGGTTCAATTAGATTAAAATAAAAGAAATAAAACGTATGTAAAATTATGGAAGACCAAAATGTATGATTTGGGAATTAAAGGGAGATAATACTGTATCTAAGTTTTATGGAATTGCGATTTAGCCTAAACTTTTAAGTTAATGGTAAGTTAGTAACAAGAATATCTGGTTTACTGTATAGGTTGGACTTTCACAAGCAAGAAGGCTTGCTCAAGGTAAAGTCATCACGATACACTGTTCCAGTCCTTTCCCGGTTCAAATCGACGGGGAGCCATTTATCCTACAACCAGGATTCTTGGAAATTACTCATCGCGGACAGGTAATGGCATACTTTCATATTTTTGTAGTAAATAAGTCTCGTTTTCTACTCAGTGATACATTGTAGTTTGCGGTTTTAGCAAAATACGTTCTTATCCATATAGGTCTAAAATGTATTTTCCATCTAATTAAGTTACAATTGCTCTCAGAAGCTGTGTACATTCATCTTCTGGGTTTAAAACAGAGATTTCTTATCCAACCTTCCATAAAATAAATAGATCGATTGAATTATGGTTTGTGTTATATTCACATGACGGGTTTTAATGTCTGAAAAGCCGAACAGATTTCTATTATCCGATACCTTTACCCCTCCAACTAGATTTTTCCTGGTCTCAATTTTCCCTTGTTGATTAGAAAGAATAATTATCGCTGACCTTAACATGTGGAAGGCTGGATTGGGTATTGACATTGAGCTGACTTTAGGGATAGACAGAAAACAAAACCTTTTGTTCACGTTTTTGGGTAAACATATTTTAAAGAAATGATTTGTTATTTTTACTGATGTCTTCAAATTTGAGCATTAGAAAATGTGAACAGTTGAGTTCACTAGAATTCTGAATGCATGAGGGTTTTATGTTGTATATTCAGGCATTCACGATGAGGAAGACTTCAGAAAATGAACCTAAAGGAAGAGCAGCTGCAATTATGACAGAGGTATTACTAGATGCCGAGTGCAAGGGAATTATTAATGCATCTCAGAAGAAAGTTCTTCTCCAGGATATGGCCATCAATCTTTCATAAAGATCCATCTCAGGCTCAGCACGCATTATACATAGTTGCACATACACCCTATACGTGGGATTTTGGCTGTTTTGTCTTCTAATTCTTTTCATAGCACCATTTTTGGTAATATATTGGAAATAGAGACAGAAAGATTAGCTCTACCAAGTGATAAATTTAGTAAGAGTGAAAAATGTGCGGCGGCATCATTTAGGTTTCCGTTTATTGTTTGCGTTGCGTCTAACCCCACGCTCTGTATATTGTAACCCGGCAAAATATCATTTTATCAAATCCTTGTTGTTACCATTGTGTTATAACATTTTTTTTTATCAACATTTTTGTTAGTGTTCATAGTGGATTATAAAAGCAGAAGACATTGATATTCAAACTTCATCCTAGTAATTAAAAGTAATATTTAGTTAAATATATTTTAAATGTAGCCTAACAGATATTGGAATGTTTTGACATGGAGATTCCGCTTACCTTTATATTGGTAGAAGTGTCTTATTCTTGGACCTGGTTGTTGGTGTTTAGCGAATCGCTCCACGAATATCGGAATTACTCGGATGAATAGTAATGGTAGCAATTGAGTTCAAACGAATGTAAAAAATTTGTATGTCAAATTACCATTATTCTAAAATAAATGGCCATGCATGATGGTGGTAAATCAGCGTAAGCAATTTAAATTTGAATGACGTGCTTGATTTTGAGGAGAAATAAGTCAAAAAATTTGAAATAGAATTTGAATTGATTGGTAGAAAATAACAATTTGAATTTGAATTTTTTTTATTCTATTTATTTTTTCACATTTTTTTTCTTCTCTCTTCCTACTATCAAACAAAAGTGAGAAAACAAATTTGTTGATAACTAAATAAATGACTTGTCTTAGTTTTTATTGCATATATTGTCAGCAGCGTGGCACTATGCAAGTAGCAGCAATCACGTATAGTTGTCCATCACAATTAATTTGGCAAGCTGGTGAGGGGACAGACGCATGTACAAATGGGAGGTTTTTTTAATTTATTATTTCCATTTATTTGTTTGTTGGATGCTTCTCACCATTCTCATCATGTGATAATTCATTAATTAAGCATCAATTTCTCCATCTTTTAGGCAAACAGATGAGTATGTCTGTGCCATCTGTCTCATGCTACTCTTCACACCACCCAACACCTTTATTATTCTTTGAATTATTCATATCTAAGTAATCACATTCTTATACGCATTTCTCTATTTTCAAAAGCTTTATTACACTGAATTAGACGTCTCAACAGAATACATTATTATGATGACTCAAAATAAATTTGTATGCCGACAATGTAAACTCGTTTTGTATCATAATTTAATTTCAAGCATGTATGATAGATTTGTCAATTTTTACACTTTTGAAAATTATATCTCATACTCAATGACAGCATAATACTATTAAACTCCAAAACTCTATAGCCTTTTATATAATGTTTTTAAAAAATGTTCTTTAATGCAACATTTGAACTTTTAAATTTTGACTTTTTTTTTCATCTCACTATTTTTATCATAGTTTCTTTTATTCATAAACTAATTTAACCTTTTGATGCACTCTGCACTTTAATTAAATAAATTCATTTAGGTCTATATATTTAATTCGTGTTAAATAAACAAGTTTCTATTTGATCTTTATAGCATCCTTAATATAATATATGATGATTGATAATTCTACTTTTTGAGTCAGTTTTACCAAGTTCCCCATGAGTTATGATACAAAATAAAAGATACTAACCTTTTAATTACGATAGAATTAATAACCAGTTATGTTTTTATTTAGAAGAATAAAAAGAGAAAAATAAATACTGGAACTTCTAAAAAATAAGCTGGTAAACTCAGCATATCATTCTAAGCACACTTGTTCTAAGAACATTTGGTTATGCAGCTTGTTAAGGACTTAGGGAGGATTTGAGATGTGACTGATATAGTTTGAGAATGAAAAGATTACACACACACACGTGTGTGTATGTATATATATTTATATATATGTATATCATGTATGATGTTTGATCACTGGGTAAGGTTTGGATGAGTGAAGAAGGAAGTTGCAGAAGTACTGTTAAGTTTATGTGAAGCTGTATTGGATTAAGACACATGCAATAGGTTAAAAACAAAACGAATATGAAGACATATATGGACACTCTTTAGTACTATATTTCCTTTTCCAATCCTCCCTGAGAGATTGTATTATCTCCTTGTCCCTTTCCTTTCACTGCTTTTTCCTTACCAAATCATTTTGTCCCTCTCTTTTCCCCTTCTATCTATGCTCCCAAATACAACAAACCAAACTATCCACTGCAAAAATCACTCGTTTAAATGGAGATATGGCTAAAAAACAATACTATGTAATCATATTTCAGGGTTTAAACTTTGAAAAAACCAAATCTGTACATTTCAAATGAAATGATTCAGCAGCCAAATACTTTAACTTATACCAACACTGTATTTCGTTATTTTAACCTTTTTTTTTATGCTGTGGCATCGAGCTGACTGAATAGTAAACAGTAGTATATAGATATAGTTTCATGCGTCATATATATGCTTACACATGAAAACAAAGCTATGATCTTGTTGTTGCAGGAGCTTAAATAATTGTACGGATGGTATTTTGAATAAAAAAAGAAATGGTAGGTGCGAGATTACACAAGTTTAATTATTATCACTGTACTATTGTTGAGTGAACAAACGTAAGAGGGATTATTTTGAATCTGTTTATTGATATATAACTGGTTTTTGAAGATTTTGTTGCTGGGTGCGTGACAGAAGAAAAAGTAGGAGCTAGTTAAAATGATAATAAATTAACAATGAAGCTGTGTGAACAATAAAGAAGTGCAATTGTTTCACTTCTTTAAAGAGACCAAGTTTGTCATGAAACGGTCCCCGAGTTGCTGTGTCTTTCTCTTAGTTTCATTTCCCAAGAAACATATCAGATACTCTACATTTACTTTCTCTCTCTCTTTATCTCTCTCCTTATCTCTCTCCAAATGCTTTTCAATTTGAAATGCTAAAAGATCTCATCTCACTATTACTACAGTGACTCCACGAAAAGGCTCATGAACCTGATATTGCTGATCCAACCTTTTCCGGAGATGGTTTCTGAATTTTCAACAGCTTTAGAAGCTCCATAAATACATTACACTAAAACACACATATCAGACTCCTAATAGAAAAGAAGTTGCATTTTCTCTTTCTCTTTTTTCCAGGTTTAGTTTGCATCAGCTTAGTTATGCATGCAGCTAGATACACACATCTGGGTCGTCATAATAATGGAAGCTTGCGTGGTGTGGTCATAGATAGATCATAATCATAGACACATAGCTTCTCCTGATTCTCACTTTCTTCTCGTTAACTGTTCCAGCACATATTTTCTCTTCTCTTCTCTTCTCTTCTATCTTCTTTCATTCATTACTCTTTCTCCTTTAGCATATGCTTCTCAGCAGCTATTGAGTGCATGCCTTCAACACTCGTCACTGTCATTTCACTACACAACAAAACCATAATAAATTCAACACTGCATCATGTTTCAAAACCTTACATCACCCACATTAATATGTATTTAGAGTTGTGGGAGTATTCATTTGGAGGAGTTGTTGTACATGCATGTCATAAGTGTTATAATTAAATTTAATAGCTTATTAAATATCTATTTATTACTTGCTTTACTGGGTAACTGTTAATTTACCTGAAGTACATTCATTCAGATGTTGATGAAAATGATGGCAAAGCCTTTTTCCCAAGTAAATTATGGAGTTGCCTTCCCTATATTTTTCACCGGCCTGAAAACAGGTTAATTGACAAAAAGCTGAAACATTATTCAAAGCTGAAAGGACTTCAGAAGAGGGATGTTATGTTTTGAAACGCTAGAAAGACCTAAGAGGGTATAGCAGCTAGTTGCAGATAAAGAAAGAATTTCACATCTGATAGGTTTTCACTGTTGATGCTTTCATTCACCTTTCTTGTCCACGTGAAATAAACATTCCCGCAGGTGTGAGGGCCTTCGATAATTACCCAACTTTTTTCTTAATATATTCTTACTCTCAAATCTTAATATACAATTAGTATCCACAAAACTAGACAGATTTCATTTGCTTTGCGCTCTCTCCATGAGTGAACGTGAGAGAGAGAGAAAAAATAATACCCAAAAACATTTGAAACATGGATTGATTCTTCACTGATACGAAATGCCTTCAAATTAAATGCGAAACTCGAGCATGGTTACACAACAATACTCTGTACAGAAGCAAACTCAAAGTTGTTTCTTAAGCCATTATACATGTAAACAAATTGATTAACCCATCATCACAGAAGCTCTTGATTTGGGAGAAGCTAATGTATTCACAACGAAAAATACAACCTTTACAAAGATTTACAGGTAAAACAAAAGAATATGGCTTGTGAGTCGAAAATTCTGACCCTGCAAGAAGAAGCTGCAAAAGGGCATTATTCAGTGTTAAAAATTGAGAGAAAGATGAAAGAAAGAGAAAGGTTACCATGGGGGCATGCAAATTTGAAGTACGAAGATTGTGAGAAAGAAAATAGCAAAAGTTGGGTGGGGGGAATGAAGCCTGGTCCGAGAATCATTTTGGTGTTAGAGGGTAAATTTCCATTGGAAACTTTGACCGAAAAAGAGTTGATCTGAGAACTCTCCTCCTCCTCCTCCTCCATGACCTCGAGCCAGACAACATTCCTCTCAACCTCACCTTTGCAGGGAAAGAACATCATGTGAGGCAGAAACAAACAACAAACAAAAAAACATGAGATCGATGTGTGTTGTGTTTGAAGTGAAAGTAGAAACTGATCCATGAAGGAAGTACTTTTGAGGGGAATGAAGCCTGGTCCGAAGCCTTATAGTTCCATCCACTGTGAACCTCGTTTGTGAAAAGCCTCGAGCCAGCCAACATTCCCCTCAATACCAACCCATCTCAACGCGTTTCCTTCTTTCTCCCTCAAAACCCTAACCCACATATACCTTCTTATATAAGAGAAAGAGAGAGAGATAAGCCCAAGCACTGACTCACACCACACTAATGCTGCTTTTTACTCACCCATTCAGATCTTCCAAAATTAGCTTATGCAAAACGGAACTTAAACTAACTCCTCACCTGTAACATAACAACATCATAAACAACAATCCTTCGTACCACGTTTCTTCACTCCACGCCACAAAACACGCACAAATTCTTTCATGTTACACGACTTTTACTCCAAAATTTTACTAAATTCAGTTACCAAACGTTAATTCAGTAACAAACTAACAATACAATACTATATATATAAATAATGACATGAATTAATAATATTAATAAAATGAAAAGATATATTGTCATGGGAATTACCTGATGGTGCCGGTCAACCAACCGACCTGTTACCTGTTACCTGCTACCAACAGTTGGTGGTAGTCAAACACAGAGAAGAAGACAAAATGAGTATTTAAAATACACTTGACACGAGACAACTATGTCTTTAATGCGATTCTTTCATCATTGCCTTATTATTTTTAGCCTTTTGTTATCCCTACTTTCAAACTCCTCTGTACTATACGTTACCCGCACGGCCACATCATATCACAATCACACACTCTTCTTCCTTTCTTTTTCACTTTTCTTTCTCTCTCTCTATCTATCTATCTAATTACCCACCAACACTCTCTTCTTAATCTTAACATTCACCATAAAATCAATACCAAAACAGCTTATAAATATGTGAAGAAGTAGCCACAGTGAACGTGTTAGCCAAGAAAAATTTTCATCCTACCTGTGTGGTCTAGTTGAGCTAGAGAAAATAGTCTCAGCCTTTTGTTCTACACCAGTCTCGTCAATTATTGGACTCAGTAGAAAAAATTATGAGTCTCATAAAAATGTTTGTAGCCATCACTCACTCATTCTCCCAGATAAATTGGAAAAATAATGTTTCAGAACTCATTACAGCAACTAATACTTCACCCCATTTCAAATATTGGCACTCGAAGTTATGATCGCATTAATTAAGCTTCAACCATATCCAGCCACTTAAAGGACGTTAATATATAAATACCTTCTCTATATATACGTGTGCGTGTGAGCATACTGGAAAAACAAGGATTTATACGTGTGCCATGTTCACTTATGTTATAATTGAATATGAAATAAAATGGTGATTAATGAGAAAGATATTATAAAAAAATGGAGGTGTTGCATATTAGGTAATATGAGTAGCAGATAAAAAGTATGATATACACTTCTGACTGAAACCAGTGTCATGTCCAATGTCTACCTTCTTATAGGTCATCTCATTTTACAGTTTCAAGAAACTAACGATCCATCAACTGAGTTCTGAGTTGTAAATGTTTTTTCTTACCCTCCCATATTATTTTACCTTATTTCTTATCCTTCCAATTTTATTATTCCTTTCGTGTAAGCTACCATATGCATGTGTTTTCTTCCAAACTATATATCTTTCTTACCTATCGTTTCTGTATAAATATATATGTAAGGTGTTCAAGAAAAACCTGTATTTTAAAAAAAAAATACTGATGATATTCCTTCTTACAAATAATTTTATTTAACATTGTGAAAATTCTTCCACCGGTGAGTTTAAAAAAGTTTAGTCAGCATTCAATCCTGAAGTGTAAAATTAAACTGAACCTTGTTTTATGTGACTTTTCCAATAAGATTTTTGTCAATTCATCTGACTTGATTAGCTAATCTAGCTTTTATACATATAGTAAAAATACTATATATATATATATATATATATATATATATATATATATATATATATTATATAAAAAAATTCACAAAAGTTGTACCGTAAAATCTTGTGTTGACAATACTATCATAACATTCTATATAGTTAACTCATACTTTATTAGTAATAAATCTTTTGAACATGTAGTGGAGAGTCATCATGATCCATTATAAAAAAAAAAATGTTCCATTAACAATCAATTTTAATGATTAAAAAATGTTAGTGACTATAATGACCAATTTAGATATTCATTTATAAAATAAATTATTATTTATTATTAAAATAGTAATTATTATGAATAAAAAGTTATAATTAGTCTCTAGATTATTTTTAAAATTTATCTACCCAAAATTAAATGTTTCTTAGAGTGATATATATTAAGTGCAAAAATTTTGTGCTAGTTAGAGTCATTGCATGATAATGGTTTAGGACCCAAAGCCTTTTAAAACTCTGGATGTATATGTCAACAGATTTGAGGGATTAGTTAAATGGGTCGATGAAGAGAAAAAAATTGTTTAGCAAACTCAAATAAATTTTATACTAACTTGCGATATTTTAATTCAATAATTAATTGGGAAAGAATAAAAGCGAGATTAAGAAAATTCAAGGAGAGCGATGTGAGGATCTTATTGTTGTAGGTTTATAACTACTTTTTGAAAAAAATTAGTCTAATCCGTTTTGATTTTATGACTTAAAATCTTGATCATAGTAGAACTGTTGGAACTACAATTAATAAAATCCACTCTTTCTACAATTTTTAAAATATAAATCCAACAGACAAATGGTACTGGACTTTCTGTGATGTCGAAAGTTTATGGTATTTTTTACATTACATTATGTGACCTTGCATTTATTTTTTATAACTTTTATATATTCAGTGTTGAAGCACCCAGTGTCTTAGGTAATATATAAATTCTTTCTCACCAATTAAAGAATATTTCAGATTTTATAGCGTATAAGCATAATTTTATTGTAAGATAATAACAATAATAATAATATTATTAGAGACTGGTTGAAAAAATTACTTGAATTTATAAAAATAATTTGTATTTCTAATGAGTTTTTTAAACATTTTTCATAGTAATATCAAAATAAGTTATTGTAAGTTTACAACGCAATATTTATGTGATAAAATTTTAGTAAATAGTCATTTAATCGAATTATTAGTGAACATTTAAGTAAATATAATAATATTTGCCTAATGCACACTTCATGCATCAAACTTGTTATGGAATGTCTTTCTAACATTAATCCAAGAAATACAATTTTATTATATTAAAATGAATATTTAAATACTAATTTTACGTGTCAATTTTTAACATAATGAGCAAGATTACGTTAAAGTTTGTATCCGTTGCTCACATTCATAGACATTAAATATGTGTTAGAGCTTCAGAAAAAGAGAGACAAGCACAAAATATAATTTAAATATGGTCAACAGTATAACGACAGCAGGCTAATTTCCTTAAAAAAAATTAAAGTACTTAATTAACTAGTTAAACTCTGATTTTTTTTTTCTACATTTGTTCGGTGTGTACATCTAAATTTATTCTTCTCACCTGCATACAAGGATGTGTTTGTAATTGAATACGTCATGTAACTAAGTTAAATTTTATTAACTGATAACTTGTAAATTCTTATTGTGTGTATTACATTTATTTATAAAATTTGAACATAATCAGATATTTCATTAATAAAATAATCTTATATTTATCTGACACATAGTCACTAAGTTAACACCAAAATGTTTAAAAGTAGAATTAATGAAATTTATTTGGGACGATAATCTAACCATCAAAGTTGATAGTATTTTTTACATTTTTTTACAAAGCATCGTGGTTAATTACGGTGTAGTAGAATTAACAAAATATCTGCTTTTTGTATTACATCTATAGTGATTAGGATTTGTGATATTAATTATTATGATAACAAATAATTAAGCTGAGTAATAAGTATTGTTTTTGTGATGATGATAATAATATATATTAAATAGGGATGCATTATGAAAGTATAGATATAGCATGTCCCTACTAGTATACGTAGGTAGTTTGAGTAGGTAGAGCAATTCCATGTAATTCATTAAATTGAATTCATGCAACGGTATCTTATTTTTGTCTTACTAATCCATGTAATAAACCAAAAGAAGATGATCATGAGAATGCAGAAGAAGAAGAAGATGCATGATGCATGCATGGAGTTGGTGAAGAAGACACATAATGATAATGAAATAATAATGAAGAAATGTGTTGCGTGAAAGACGTCATGGGAAAGACGGCGAATAGGGAATGCGTGAAAGATGTGATCGGAGGGTGAGAAAGAGAAGGGGAGATGTCGGTGTCAGCGGGAGCGTAGGATGGGGAGAAGGGAGTGAAATGAAACAACCCGAGTAACGAGGAGCAGTACAAGACACAGCACCATTCGCATTTAATCCTGGACCACAACATAACAAACTGTTTAATGCATATTAACCACTGATTACTAATTTACATGAAAGCGTGGAACGGACGGGTGAGATTCTCCGAGCATGCTACGCTGCAGGCACCACCATGTGATAGCAATAAATGCCGGGTGGTACGGCGGAGCGTGGGTCCCATGGCGGGGGGACAATAGCACGTGGTGGGAATTCAAGACATGCCTCACGTGGGGGACCACACATACATGAGATAGATGTTTGGTTACTGTTCCGGTGGGGACCACCTTATTTCTCAATTATGGCCTCATCATAATGCTCTTCTCTTCTTAACCACCGTATTTCTCGGGCCCTCCCCTAATTCACATATCGCCTGCATCTTCTTCCCTACACTGCACATCATCATAACAAAATTATGTTCTAACTAATAAATCACAGTTATGGTTAAATAAATGAGTCTCCATTGTCGAGGAACAGGAAAGCTATGTCCCAATGTTTTGACTAATCAGCGCAGACATTTATTACGATCCACTTTATATATGAAGATCCGTGCATGTCAACCGCGAGGGGGAATCCAAAGATCCATCTTTCTCATTTTCCACACATCAAACACTTTAGCTTTATGTTTTAAAGGACACTTAATACCAGCTAATTAATGCCACCAAACAAACCTGAATTACAGGACCACTGTAATGCCATTTTCATATTCTAATAATAATAATAATTAACTACCCACTCCCGTACCCAGTTTCTGCTACTCCTAAATGCTTCTTCCTCTTCATGTCTCCATCTCTCTTGCAAAACCATTACATCAATCAAAATTCAATATTTATATCAACATAATCCTCCACCTCCTCAGGTGGAAGGAAATAGCATCAAAAGTAGATATTCACATCAAATCAAACTATACACACATTAGGACTCAGACTGAATTCTTCACAGAAAGCCACCATTTTTTATTTTTTTTTGTAAGTTTCATAAAGTGCAACAATACTAAAATGTTTTTAGGGTATTATTAGGCTATGGTTGGTTCGTCTGTGCAGCTAATTAATTTGCTTCAACTTAAGCGACAGGTGACTGGGATTTACATGCAAAACCCTATCTTTATGGTTTTCTTTCTTTTTCGGGCTTTTTGATTCGACACTTTTAGCTTTCTACGTTCTGGAGAAGCAAGACACCACAAGACACCGAGTTTACGTCAATGCATGACATTAGCTTAACAGTCAAATCTGTGAACTCATTTAATTAACAGTCATGTCTTCAACAACTCAACTACAAACACAAACAATATTCTAAATATAAGCTTTAAGTATTCATTTACTTTCCATATCAGTGTAAAGTTATACTTTTTACTTCATTTAAATTCGTGCACACTGTTTTAAATTTTAATTTTTCTATATATAAATTTTAATACCTACTATAAAGAAATTAAAAATGGTATGCATAAATAAATAAAGATTTAAAGGAGATGTTTTTTAAATGTGAGAACTAAAAGGAAAAGATGATTCACCAAAAAAGTCAAATGGGTAGTTAAATTTTTTTTAAAAATTGTCAGTTAACCATAATTTTATCAAGTAACTTAAGGACACCTAAGAAAGAAGATGGAAAAAAAATTAATAAAATTGGAATGAAAAAAAGGAAACAAAATTACAGGAACTACCGGATATCTAGGTGTTTGATACCCAACAGCACTGCAACACACTATTTTCATTTAAAGCCAAAGCACAAAGTTGAGTAGAATCTAGCTAGGCGAACACAATAATTGCAATAATAATGTTCTAATCACTAAATCGGCTAAGTTCAGAAAATGATTAACTGGCTTTCAAGAAACTGGTGTGATTGGCACCACATTCAACTTTTGACTGTGAAATTTTTTAATTAATGACACCTGCATTATTCATGGTCATGTCCCCCAACTGCTGAAACCTTTTATTCAATACTTAACCGAATCATATACCAAAGAACTTAATAGGGAAAAGCTTGGACATCCAATTTTTTTTTTTGGACTATATTTTGTTGAGAACCTTATTTAGGCTTTGAAAATGGCTTGAGTTCTATAAGTTCTGATAAGAACTTATTGAACAAGCATTCAGTTAAGTTGTTTACACAAACATTTTGAGTGCAAAATAGATTCTTAAAGCTATAAGCTTCATGTCTACTCACAGGATATCCCTCGTTTTTGTTTCAAGAAATATATCAAAAGACGAACATGAAACAACGTTAACAAGCGAGTTAGCCCATAACCTAATCTCAGGCCTTTTCTAATATAAAGTAGGTATTTTCTTCATTCACCCCTCTTATTACTAACTCCACCACCATATAAATAGGAGAAAGGTTAAAATGCCTTTCTTCCTTGCTCCACACCGCTGCGCCATGAACGTTGCAGATGAAGTAAAAAAAGGGAGAATGTATTGTGGGAAAAAGCTGATTTTAAAACACATTTAATGTGTTACGAAAACCTTATTCTGAAAAACTTATCCCGGAAGATATATTATATATGTTTTCAATATTTTGTAAAGAAAACTCATTCCAAAATATTTTCATGTGTTTCAAAAAAACTTTTTTGAGAAATTACGTTTAGAAAATTTTATTCTAAAAATTCTGTCCTGTTCTGAAAATTTTGAAAGTATTGTTCTGGAAAATTTTCAGAATAGGAACTCGGAAGTTACTTTCACCAAAGATAAAATGTCACTGTAATGGGGGTGCAGCTAAATAATATGGAGTTGCAGGAAAAAGTAGCCTAAAAAGTAAAGCCCAGCGTGGCATGAGATGGCCCAGTTACTACTAAAAGAAAAAAACTTGCTCACTAAGCGTTTATTGCTTTCTTTCCATTTTACCTAAATTCTTGTTGAGAATGAAGCGAGTTGGACTTTACTATCTAACACTTTGTAACATATTTGAAAATGAGTAGACATATTTAATCAAATCAGCATTAAAAAAAATAATTTAATTAGGTTCAATTACTTATTTAATTCTTATAATTTTAAAAAAAGTTACCTTTTTGTTTTTATATTTTAAAAAAGTCCTGTTTTAATCTCAATTCATTCCATTTTGAATCTCTTTAGTTTATACAAATATTATTTTTAACTTTTTTTAGTTTTTATCCTCTAAGCTTATACGAATTAAAAGATATTAAAAATACAATATATATATATATATATATATATACTAAAATGAACTACAAGGAATTAAAAAGATAAATTTTTTATATAAGAAAAAAAATTAAGTAATTAAACTTTGGGTTAAATATGTTTTTACTCCCTGAATTTTAATGCGAAGGTAAAATTTGTTCCTATCCAAAACTTTGATTATTTTTGTCTTAGTATTTTAAAACTGACGGGATATAATTCTTTTAATCCATTAACGTTAATTTTTTTTTACGTGTGAAACACGTCTCATGTTATCATTTGAATTATTTATATTGTTTGACACGTTCTATTTTTAATGTCAATGTAAAAGATGTTTGGCACGTTTAAAAAAATTTAACGTAATTGAGTTAAAAGGATCGTATTAATTCATTTTTTAACCGTCTAATAATACATCAAAGTTTTAAACAAAGACAAATTTTAATTTTGCATCACAGATCAAATACTAAAAAAACATTTTTAACCCTTTGACATATGTAGTGAAAATTCAGGAACTAAGAAAACTCCGATCAAGATATTTATAAAGTTTTGTTTTATGAATAAAACACACAAAAAATTTTGTTTACATAATCAAACACTTTCAAATTTTAAGAGGAATAAGTGAGATCTTGAAAGAATGGGAAGAAATGAAGAGGAGCATCATGTGACAATTGAAGTAAATGTTGGTGAATGATTGGAGGTGCCTCAATGAGTTTGAATTCTCTTTTTTTTTTTCAAGGTTTTTTTTTTCTCTGTTTATCTTCAAAAATACGTTTATGATCTACATTGATTTTAATGTTTAAAATATATTAAAAAATGAAGCAAAAATGTAGAGTCGTAAATGAATATAATTGGTTATTTGATAAGAGATGGGACAGGCTCTTTCTGACCAAAATGAATTTGAAAGTTTTGAGTAACCTTTAGGAATAAAAGGAGGGAGATAGAAAATGAACACAAGACCACAAAATTTTGCTTTATTCAAAGAGCATATCCCTGAGTTACTCATTCTGAATAAGACCACCACTCACTCCTAAACCTGTCAATAACTTCCATTAACTTTACTCTTTCAATTATCATAACACTGCAACTTCAACCAATCAAATCTTTCTAAATAACATCACCATTCAAACCATCAACAACTACTTACCCTTCTTCACATTATATGTCTCCACATTTTTCAATTAGTCTATTATTGTATTCCTTTAATTAGAAAATTTTCTTTCTTTTAGTTTTATTACTTTAAAAGATGTTCCTTTTAGTTCATCCACACATATTTTAAAACCATTCCCATATGGATGGTTTGTAATTACACACAATTTAATACCTTTTTAAATGCATATAACAACTCCCAAAAAGTGTTCAATTATTTTTACAGTTTAATATAACAAAAGTGTTTCCTTTAATTAATAAGTATTTCTTTTATATTCACTATTATTCACGTGGGCCTAAAAACACTCGTTATTATCATCATGTATTAACAATTTGAATGTCATTTCATTATAAATCATTATTAATATAATTAAGTGTAGTTTTTTTTTCTCATAATACTCTACTCTAATAGTATATGATTTTTTATGTCGTATCTCACCTACCTCAATTTTTTTCTTTAGTTTAATAATTTGTATTTATTTTAAAATTAATTTGTTTAGAAATGTATCTCTTAACATTAAAAACATCAGTTAATATATATCGCATCAGTAACAACCTGAATCAATAACCATGTCTTGTTCTCAGATCGGAAAACCATTGGCAAACCAAAATTACATCACTAAAAGTCAGATTTTTCTTTTTCTTGTTTTACTAACCAGTTCTAATTTTCTGTACAGTGGATGAACATGAACATGAACATGAACATGAACCACACGTGGCGTATCCGATGATATAGAAAGAAACGAAAAAGAGAGAGAAAAGAAAAACTTGAGCATGCAGTGCAAACTTTGATCTCTTCCAGTGTGTAATTACAGAGCGGTGTTGAAGAAAGTGGAAATCAACAAGAGGTGAAAGAGAAGGAGTGAGAAAGTTGACGATGATGAGGTTGGTGATGATGAAGATGGTGGGTGGTGGTGGCTTCTTTGTGGATTCTCCATCGGAGATGAAGAAAGTCATCGACTGAACATGGGAGCTTGAGAGGACCTTGGGTGTGGTACCCATAAACCTCGTACGCCTTATCCAGAAGGTTCTTGAAGAGAGGATGATAAAGATACGAAATTGGGATCATAAATCTGTGAGAGCCTTCGCCACAACCACCCTCTTCCGATTCTTCTTCTACCTCAACCGCAAGCCAACCCTTCTTCACCTTCATCTTCTTCAGTTCTTGTTCGGAGAGGAAACCCATTGTTCTTGGTGCTAAGTTCGTCACAATGTCTATGTGGGTGTGCTTCTATTTTTTATATAGAGAGACACTAATTGAGGTTGTAAATTTGGGATAATAATAAAAAAAAAAAAAATATTGGTATGCATAGAAATTGAGTGGGGAAACCCTCCGTCTGAGTGCCGTCCCATTCCGGAAATGGAGGGACCATGGTAGCAGATGTGGACATCAAATCAAATTTTATTCAAACAATATGGTTGGTGCAGCTTATGTAGGTAAAAATAATACCACATACATAATATTGTGTTGATAGCATTCAAGAAAAATAACGAACGTATTTATATAATGTAAGTGGTGAAAGAAAAGCTTTATCAATAAAAGAAGTAATGTATAGTAAATTAGTTTTTTGAAATATATGTTTGAATATGATTCTTCTTCAAACACCTTTATATTTTAATATTTATTAATAAATAAATTATCATATAATAATTTATAACTTTAATATCATTCTCTCTGTTGTAATGTTATTTATTTAACAGAAATACTATGTAATTTAAAGGATATATACAACTAATATCTTCTTCTGTAATATGAATTATAAAATTAAATGTTATGAAAAATAGTTTTGTTGATTTCTCTTTTAAACACTAATCTAATATTACATATTTTTTTTTAAATATGTAACCATATACTTCACTTTTTTTTTTTGCAAGTCTTCTTGAATTAGTTAACAGCTAACAACATTCATTAGTGTAAAATAATTGATCTGATATAAATAAATATCACATGTCATACTTCCAATTATGTTATGGTAAGGGTACTTGACATAAATCATTTTTCTCTTGAATTTGAGATGACATTTTTGCAAATAACTTGAGAGAATATTAACTGGTTTTGCATTTCATATTTCAAATCTTTCTATAAATTTTTCAATATAACTCTCTTAATTAAGTAAATATTGAAATCATCGACGAAACATAATTATCATACACCTTTCATACATGGATGAATATTTAACAAATATTTTGTAAGTGTTAAAATTTTTGTATAGATGTCTAAAAAATTTTGGATACTAATATATAACATATATTAAATCTTCTAATGAATATATTAAAATTTTCAATATCCACTTACAACCCACAATCTTCTAATGAATTGGTTTCTTGACAAGCTTCCAAATTTAATCTTTATGGAGAGATTCAAGTTATTTTTTCATAACATCAATCCATTGTGATGCTTCATTAAAATTAAATGCTTGATTACCTGAATTTGTTTCTTGTTCATCAATGTTTTTTTCATGTGGAATAAAGCGACAAAATCTACTTATATTTAAGGTTTTCTGGCCTGTCTTTTTTGGTGTAACCTATCTTACATATTGAGGCTTTGTTACCATGATATCTTATGTCTCCTCTAGTTATTGTTTAACAACTTTAGTTCAAGTTCAAGCTCTACTATTTATCTAGTATCATTAACTTCAATTTTGTTAGCATGGTTATCATGTTGGTTTGCGGTAAGTATTATTATCTCATCAAAAGTTCACATCTTTGATAATCACGAGCTTTGACACCTTAGGATCTCATAGCTTGTAACCCATATAGGATCTCATAGCTTGCATCCAATTTCCCTTCATTAAAATGAAAATAAGCTCAACACTTAAATAATGTAGCATTGAACAATTTGTTGTAAATACCACATTTTTTACTATTTGTAGAGACTAACATTTGAGAGCATGAAACAAGCTCTTTCTAAGAATGTCTTGTTCATTTTCTTTGTGACATCATTTTGTTGTGAGGTATTGTCAATTCCTTATAGAAAATACTAAGGTTTCATTAGTGTTGTTCTCTCTCTAATGAATTCTCCCTTCAATAGACAATTTGCGGTATCATCAGAGTTGATGATTAGTTGAAATGAGTATTTGTGGTTGGAAATGTTTTCACTCAAAGAAAAATATACTAATGTGGAAGGAACTCACATTTGAGAGTGAGATTGTTGAGAATCTAAATGTAAGACTATGTCTCACATTAGATAAAAATAAAAAAGTTGGTCAACATATAAGTTTGAAGATCATAAATCCATTGCTTTAAAATTTTGAATTGAAATAAATTTTTGGTTAAAAGTGATGTGTGTCTTTTATGTGAGTTGGCTAAGATTTCCATAAGGTTGTCTCTCTCCAATTCCTAATAAATTTTCTCTCCTAAATAGACCAATCACTTTTTTTGTTTGTGAAAAATTTATTGAACTCTTTGTTACCTGAGTACTCTCTCAATATATTTTATTTTATAATAAGTTGTTTCAATTATGTTAATTAGATTTTCAGATATTTTATGTTTTAAACATTTTATAAGTATTTGGTGGAAAAAATTATAAATTGAAGTGATGTTTAAATGATTACAAGTTTCTAAACATGAACTAACCAATTTCACTCATCTTGATGATGGCCTCAACCTTAGGACACATAGAGTATTTGTTAGCACATATAAAGTGGGTCTAATACAAGTTACATAGACATTAGTTTTTTTTGGCACTTTTAACTTAAAAATTAGAAGATCCGTGAAACTAGAAACAAATACGCGACACCCACTAAGCAATAAATGGAGTGATTTTTCATGCAAAAGCAAAAATTACGATGTGGATGTACTTTATCGTTTTCTGAATATTTTGCTTTTTCTATGCCAAACTTATTTAAAAATAAAGTATTCATATGAAACCTTATCTTTTCTTTTAGATTTTTGTTTTCAATGTATTGTTGCACGCTTCGATTTGAGGGGAATTATAAAAATATCAATCAAAATAAGAAGACGTGACAATTGTCATAATCAAATTAATGTCACAATAACTATGGCTAAGCATCCTACGGATATACTTTAATTTTATTCAGATCCTAACCGTTAGATCTAATAGAGTAATACATAACAAAAGTCGCAGTGCAACACGGCACCGTATTACAAATTAAAAGGAGTCAAAGTTTGTCTTCTTAGTCAAAATCTACACGTACGGAATTTTTTGTCCGTTCCTTTGTTCTTATCTTTAGATAACATTTCTTCATCATACATATGAATATATAGATAGTACTTCTTAAAAATTTGACACATATTATGAATATTTATGTTCTTCGTGAGTTTTTATAAAATCAGAATATTTCTATTAGATGGTGTACTTTGAATAAATTGATTTTTTTAGTCCTAAAAATGGAAATAAGACAGTTGAGATTTTCCTTATCTAATAACATAAAAGTCTTTCAATAAAGTAAAGTGTATGACTTGATATTAGCATAGATTTTATTATTATTGGGAAAGAAGTACTGGTCTTATAAATATAGTTTAAATAAGGATATATTTGGGTAAAATTATTTTATAAAGATATTTAAGAAAAATAAACGATTTCTTTTAGTTAAAATTAATTTATGCCCTAGTTAAAAATTAAGAATTTCTAAATAAACTGATTTTTAACTTTGTTTTTCTTCACTAAAATTTTCATAAAAAATTATCGCCTCGCCTATTAATATCCTTGATTAAGTAAATGTTATTTAATATTAAAATAAATGTTTGTATTTGGTATCAATTGAAATATAGTTAATTTTGAATTATTTGATTAAAATAAAGTATTTTGAAAGTATACTAGTTTAAATTTAATATATATTAATAATTTTTTAAAATTTTATCCAAACACGCCTTAAATGTTTTACTCATTTATGAGTAATTTAAATGAAAATAGGTGATTCTGAGGATAAGTGTTTGAGTAGATGACGTGATTCTGCAAATCAAAGATGAAAAAGTTTGAAAGTTTCCATAATGACTGTGATTTTATCGTAAACAACCACAACTCGCCATTTCTTTATCTATCCATCAAACGTTCTAAGAGATCAATTGAATAGCATAAGAGAAAATAAAAAAGGCTTTATTATTCAATTATTTTTATATGCAATTTGAAGAATGCATATTAAAATAAATATTTGGCAATGTAATCTTAACGATTATAAATTACGAGTTTTTAAGTCATCCTTGTCTCTTTTTTGCGCAGACCCCACTATATTGTATTTAGGTTCACTTAATATTGCATTAGCGTGATAACAAGAAATTAGGTTGAAATATTATATTAATTTAAACCAAATTGATATTGAAAAACAAAATTGTAAATAAACGAATACATACCATAGTTTTTTTGCCATAATCAATCACACTTACATCATCAGCGCAATTGTTTCCTATATAAGAAAAGTTGTTAGAAATTTTACAAAATATAAGTGAATTATTTCAAAATTTGATTTTATAACATTGAATAAAGTATAAAGTCTACTTCTGCAAGAAATAATATGTTGGAATTTTATTTCTTCACAAAATGCATCTCTTTAGATTAGCTATACAATTATTTTATTATAAAAAATATAGGTTAGTTAGTGATGATAAATTTGTATTGTGTAGAGGTAAAGGTTAAGCGGTTAGTTTAAGTTGAGTTATAAGTTAAATTTGATTAAGTTTGATTATAGATTAAATTTTTTATAACTATAGTTGCGCTGTAAGATAAATTTGATTTCATATTGATTTTAAATTTGGTTAAGTTTAGTTATATGTTAAATTTTTATTAAGTTTAACTATAGATTATATTTAGTTTAGTTTAGTGAACTTTTATTAAATAATATACTAATTTAGTTATAATATTTGTCTAAATTTTAATTAAATGTCATCAATAATAATAATAATTTAGTTACGTTAATATGAGTTAGAAATCTTCATCCATTTTTATTGACCTAGTTTGTTGTCATTATATATATATATATATATATATATATATATATATATATTTTATATATATTGAGTGTATTGATATTGAATTCGGAAGTATTTTACTCTTCATAAATTGTTTTAGTTAATCTTAGACTAATAATTTTGGAGTATTATATTATTAAATATTGTATTGCATAGTTAGACAATTATAAAAAAAATTATTTTAGTAATTCGTTAATAGATATATTTTAATCATATTTGTAATTTCTTTTGAAAATTAAATTTGAATATTGCTGGTAACGACACTTGACTGAATTTCAACGTCGTCGTGGTCCCTGACTTTTTAGGGGCGGCGGTGCGCCGTACTTTTTTTTTCTTATTTAAAAAAGAGGATACATCAAAATTTCATTGTTGGTACGTTACAAAGTGCGAAAGGAAAAAGTTTTTATAATTTTTGAACAGATGAATTTGATTTGTTGCCGAAAATCGAAAAGAGACACATTAGAAAAGGATTTTTTTTATAAGTATCTTTAATAATATAAGATTTTTCTTTTATATTTTAAAATACTAATTTTATTTTTTAAAATATAATTATTTATTAAATTTTTAAAAATTGACTGTTATTTTTATAAATTTTTTTATACAATTATTTATTTCTGTTTTTTTTTTATTTATCAATAGTTATTCTCTCATCATCTTTTCTGATATATTTCACTTTATTTTTAATAAATAAAATTTTATTTTATATATTCACTTAATAATATTACATTATCATCTACTAATATAATATCACATATATTTAAAAAAAATTAATGACAGTGACCGTGTACGCAGTAAGTTTTGGTTCTTAAGATAATAAGCAGCATTTTTTAATATTTGTAACAAACCATGATTTTTAATGTAGTATTTTGGAAGATGGACGGTTGTTGATGATGATGATTGATTGGAAAGAGAGGATAATGTTTTTGTGTTATGAGAGAGATCTTTGGTGAGGAATTGTGGACGGAAAGTGAAAGTGAGTGTGAATGAGAAAGAAGAGGAAAAACCCAACATGCTTTCTTCCTTTGACTCTTTAATTACTCTCACGCTTCTCTGTTCCACACCTTCCCACGTTTCTGCTGATTGGGTCCACATTTTTTGCCTCATTTTGGTGTTCTGTTTTCAGTGTGATACATATGCTTTTTAGGTTTGGTCTATGTTTGCATCCTATGATGGAACTTTAGCAGCTTAATTACCAAAAAATAGGTATTTGTTGGAACAATACAAGAAATTAAGTTATTCCAATGGAGTTATTTGATTTATGTATCCAACTGGAAGAATATTTAAAATAGTATATGGTGGCTGCAAGCAAAGTCAAGGGGATTGCTATGTTATGGCAATGATATAATTTTTCTTCAATGATTATTTAGTGGCATGTATATTGTAGAGGTTTATCACACTTGTGTTTTTTTTTTTTTGCTTTTCTTTTTAATATTATTAGTGGTCTTTTTTAATATTTAAAGTGCCAAACTTTTTTTTACTTAATTGCAATAATATTTGATGATGATGATGATGTTCAAGCCTCTTGTGCCATATCTCTTCGGAAAACAACTTGTTTACCTCAAGATGTATTGGTCAAGTGCATCTTTAATATTTATCTTGAAAACAACATTCAATAAGTATGTGATAAATTAAATAAGATTTGGTCAATTTCAAAAACAATGTCATAAATAAGTACATGTTCACATAACTTTTTGCAATTATCCATTTTTCTTCAAGTGACATATAATCACCATTACCAATTCTAACTTTGATCATGTGGATTGGTCTCAAATCTCTAAAGAGATTTTTTTTGTCAAAAGGTCATGTAATTTGTATAACAACTATAACTATAGATGAACTCATTTTCACTTCATTCATTGTTTAAGAAACAGATTAACATCACAGCAAAATCAACCTGCAGATATTATCAATTGGCAAGACATAACTTATCTTGTTAGGAGTTTCATTTAATTGATATCATTTTTTAATATAAACACTGCTCTCTTCTCAAGATATATATTGGTTGGTTTTCATGCCTTCGGATCCCTGAAAACCAAAAACCAGAAGAAACTGCAGAAAAGAAAGATTATAGGAACTAATACAAGCACAGGGCATTTCCAAGGTTACAAAAGCAACACAGTTGTGGTATACATACTGCAACCTGAATCTTCCCCTCTGTTCATGTTCCAACATGTTGCCTGTGCTAAAACTAAAACCCCTTCATTTCTTTCCTCTCTTTTCCATTGTATAAACGCACTTATACATTTTTCTTTAGAGTACATTAAAGTACAAATATGTATATGTATGTATATATTATATTCAATGGCAGAAGAAGCTACCACATTTCAAAATTGACTCTCCAGCTTATCTTGCTCTGGAAAGTTGTATGGCTTCTTGATCAAGCGTAGATTCATCATTCCAAACAAATTGGTGAGTCATGAGTGAGAATTCTTGATTCCTAGCCTCTTCAAGTTGCTGCCAATCAGCCCATCTATCTGCCAACCCCACTCCCTGCAGCATTTTCACCACCTCTGACATGCTTGGACGATCCTCAGGGTAACCTTGTGTGCAAAGCAATGCAACCTGAAGAATCGTCTCAACTTCCTTTGGATCATACCTCTCCAAATTTCTATCCACCATGTCCTCCAACCTTTTTTCTCTCACCATCTTTTTCACCTGCACATTCAAACTTCATCACTATAATCTATTCATCACAAAAGTTCCAAGGGCCAAGTATAAAGTAAATGGAGAGAGGCGAATTACATAATCAATCAGAAGAACATCCTCGTCCTCTTCAAGCCGAGAGAGGTCTATTGCACGCTCACCGGTCACTAGTTCAAGAAGTGTTATGCCATATCCAAACACATCAGTCTTCTCTGAAGATTTTCCTGTGGACAAATATTCTGGGGCAATGTGACCCATTGTGCCACGCACTTGAGTGGTCACATGAGTCATCCTTGCATCAACCAGCTTGGCTAGCCCGAAGTCACCAAGAACAGCTTCAAATTCATCATCTAGAAGGATATTTGCAGCCTTTAGATCACGATGTATTATCTTCGGATTGCATTGCTCGTGTAGGTACTCCAAACCATGAGCTGTTCCAAAAGCTATGCGTTTTCTTGTTGGCCAGTCCAAGCCTTTCTCACCAGGTTTTAATTCTAAGGCAGCATAGAGAAACAGTGTTAAACAAAAAGCACAAAACTTGGAAAGGGATGGATCAGAATAGTAAAATTCTCAAATATTTTTAACAGCCACCTTTGGAAGTCCTACATCAACTATAGACAAAGTTAAAGTGGCTACAAACTTTATCTTACAAGTCAATTTTGTTGAATTAGACTTAAAGTTCATTTCTTAACATGTAGGAAACTTCAGGAAACTTAAGTTTGAAGCTTGATCAAATGTTAAAGTCAGTAATGTAGTTTTACCTCTCAGTCGATAAGCTACGCTAAGATTTTCCATGAAAGGGTATACAAGGATTCTTTCAGTTGAGGTTGTGCAGAAGCCAATGAGTCTTAAGAGGTTTCTGTGAACTGCAACACTTATAAGTTGAACTTCTCTCTCGAATGCAGCCTCTCCACCAGGGTTGTGATAATCAACGAGGCGTTTCACAGCTACTTTGGTGTTATCACAGAGTACTCCTTTGTACACTTTTCCAAAACCACCCTGACCAATTATATTGCCTTCACTGAAATTTTTGGTGGCAAGTTGTAGTTCACGCCATGAAAATCTTCTCAATTGTCCAAGGGAGATTTTGCTCTCGTCTTCACCTGGAGAATAAATTTGTCAGATGTTACTATCACTTTTCTAAGGTGTATGGAATATGCATCAACCCTTTTTGTTCACAGAAAACAGAACTGAAATGAAATTAAAGAAAATTTTAAATTTTATGAGAAATTTCTTTTTTTAAAACTTTGTTATCTATATATTTAAATATAGCTTGAAACTCTTAAAATCATCCATAATACTTGGAGGGTGCAAATGAATTAGTATACTCTTCGATGCTCATTGTATTTATATACATATATCTACGGATGTAACTCTTCCAAAACTGCTGAAAAACACTCTTGTAAAATCAATGTTCAATTTAAATTAGCAAATAAGTAATCAGAGTCTTTAATATGAAAGGTACAGTGATACTTTGACAACTCCATATGTGAAAACCTCATTTAACTTGTCAATCATCCATTTTTATTATTATACTGCTATAATAGAGTTGTTAAATGGTTGTTTTTGATGTTAAAGTATTATTTTTCATGTATGAAAATTAACAAATACTATACCAGATCATAAATATATTAAAATATTAGCCGATGGGTTTTAGTTAACAAGTAAAATTACGTACTTTAGCCTGTTTGCTTATTTTCAGGAGCCAAATCTAAAACTAATGTTTTCTATATTCTCGTTATAAAAGAATGATTAGGATAAAGACAAGAAATAATATCTGAAAAAACTTTGAGTGTGAATTAGTCTCATGACAAGCATTTCCTTATGTGCTACTAGGACATTTGTTAAGCTAAGTAAGGAAAGAAAAATGACCTGAAACATCAACAAAGACTTCCCTTTGGTTCCTACGCATTTGATGGTGTCGATATGTAAGGATAGCCCCAAGACACAGAAGTGCAAAGGCACCACAACTTGCATAACGTACAATTTTTGCCAATTTTGATTTGTGGCTTGAATCTGCGGGAAGATGCCAATATTAGGTAGCCACTACCAAACCTTTTTTGTTTTTATTTCATTTATTGCTCATATTCTGCAACTTGCATTACATTTAATTTCATAGGTAACAAAGCATAATTCCATACTGTTTGTGTGTAAGCAATCAAACCTGGATTTTCAGATTTAGAAGTGCAACTCTGCTGGAAACCAGGACCACACTGAAGGTGCGTGTCTGAAAAGCTGAAAGCAATGATTGAAACAAAAATTAATGAGAGCGTAAAGAAATGCTTTTCATTGAAAGAAAATACTCAAATGAGTACATAGTTATAATGAAATTTACTTAAACATTGGAACTGAAAAGAGTTGCATTGGGATCCTTCCAGTAAGAGCATTAGATGAAAGATCCCTGTCAAATGAAAACACTAGTCAGTTATAGTAAGAAAGAACATAGGGAATGGACAGATATTTTAAGAATGAGTATGGCAGCAACTAAACATAAAAACCAAAATAGTCTCTGGATACAATATTTTTTTATAGTTTCGCTGACCCTTTAGGATTTGTAGTTGATTGAGGAAGTTGTTCATTCTCAAAACACTGAATCACATGAGACCATCATTTTCAATTTCGAACTGCTTATCCCACCAAGAAGATCTTATTTTCAAATCTCTTTTTACACACAGAGCTATAAAAGGATATGAAAGGCCAGAGAAATGGAAAGTGATGGCTTACAGATACTTTAGATTGGATAGTTCATCCCATTTATCTGGTATAGAACCACTAAAATTATTGCCAGCAAGATTTAGATATTGTAGGTCTTTCAAGTAGGAAATGTAATCGGGTAAGGGTCCTGAAAGATTGTTGTTCTGCAATTCCCTGCATTACAAGACAGATTACTATAATGTAAGGAAAAAAAAAACACGTCACTGGTCAATCTGTTTCACTAAACCAAAGACTGGGATATATTTTACATCGATTTCTTATCATGGTGACAACTTACACGCTAACCAAATATTTCAACTTGGTAATTGAGGGAGATAGTGTTCCAACAAATCCAACCGAAGCCATGGCCCTGTAGATTGAGTAACACTCACAAGTTAAATTTCTGCAAATGTTTGAGAGGTTCCTATATGCAGTAAAGATGTTTGAATAAAGGATGATGAGACTTGACTAAGAATATAATAGCAATAAACAACATTTATTGAATGTTTAATTCGCGTTAGATCCATGATCCACATTCAAATTGAAGGAACTTCGAATAACTTGTATTTTTTACATCCAGAAACATGGATCCGAGGTTCCAAATGTCTAACCAAACATGCAAATTAATACTTTCTAGGATGATGAACTTACAGTGATATGACATGTCCGTTTTTACAAGTGACATGAGACCAACTGAAGCACGGGCTAACCATATGGCCGTCCCAGTCCGTTATTTGCTTATTGGAATCATTGAGGAAATGTAAAAGATCTAACAGAGCTTCACCTGGATATTAGCCAAAATAGTTAGCTCTGAACAATTCAATAAGGATATCAGTAAATAATAAAAATTGTGAAGTAGGGGTTGAAATCATTCGCGAAATACATTTACAGGAACCTAAAACTTTAAATTTTCAAGTATAAGAACTAAATCGTAAAATAAAGACAAAGAAACAAGTGAACAATTTAGGCTTTTAAATTGGATCCTCTGTCAATATAAAATCTCTAACTGGTTTTCTGCACTTAAAATAAAGAAAGAGTCATATTTTTACAATAACTGAGGTTCTTCATTTGTACTGAAGACTTCAAACAGTTTTTCCAAACATGTATGATCATACGGTTCATTGATACGGTAACGCAGGGAATAAAAATTAAATTCAAACAAGAAATGCTTCAGGTGAGAAAAGAATAACAGTAAATTTTACCACACCTTCTATATCAGGATCTTTGATAGCTGAACTGACTTTCAAGATAGTAAGGAATATGAGCCACCTCGTCAATATTTTGAGAGGAACCCTGCTAAGATTTCGGCGAAACATATAAACTTCTTTGATCTCCGAGGAAAACTCACCTGGTCGAGTCCCTTTTCAGAAGTTTCCACAGGAAAAAATTCACCAACAAAAACAATTAAACAACATTCTAACATAAATAACTATAAAACTACGCAAAAAAAATAAAAATAAAATAGTATGCCCAGAATCATATGTTTACTCCAAAATTAACACTTTAGCCGGCAGGATATAAAGTTTACAACAGCAACCACTTGCTTTCAAAATGAATGCCAGACATAAAACCAGCACAGAACATAAAAGCCTAAGAAACCAACGTAGAACAACACAAAAGATTAAGAAAGCAACGTAGAAGAACGTAATTAAAAGCTTAAGAAATCAACATAAAAGCTTAAGAAACCAACAAAGAACAGCATAAAAGGTTAAGAAAGCAACATAGAACAACATAGCAGCTTAAGAAAGCAACACAGAACAACATAGCAGCATAAAAAACCAACATAGATAGAACTGCATAACAGCTTGAAAAACGGGGTGAGTTCCCAAGCATAGGTTTTACACAGGGAGACGGTTGAAAGAACTCTAAATACTGAGTTTATCAGAGTCAAAAAAAAAAAGATGAAATATAAGTAGAGAACAAAATAAGCATGCACCTAGATTATTAGTCTGATGAGTTTTCAGAGTCAATGATTGGAACACTCATATTTTCACATCAAATCTATTTTCAGAAACAAATCTTTGTCTAATATCTATGTAAAAAAGAAGGTAGGTATCAAAGTAGTATTTGTATGAATGAATGGTAAAGGGACAAAATGAAGAGAAAAAGAAGCATACTAGTTTAGCTTGCTAGCTAGCTGCACACACCATGAACATTGAAAGGAGGGGCAGTTGAAGAAGGAAACTTTATTGTTGTCTGTCACTACTATGATGAGTGTCACAATCATGTGGGTTGAGTGCAGGGGACCCACGTGGCAACCAGCACTGGGACTCAAAAGGGAAACAACGAGAACTCCTTTTTTTTCACCAAAACAATGAAAATAGTAGTAACAATAATAATAAAAAAAATGCAGGAGGAGGGAAAATAGGAGGGAATATGAGAGGTATTTGGTTAGTGTGAATGAATGAGTGAGTGAGTGGTGGGAAGAGAATGAGAATCCCACTAAACAAGGATTTCACTTTGTTGATAATAATCACCTTCTTCTTCACCCCTTTTATATCTATCTGTCTTTTAACACAATTTGACCAGAAAAAAATGCTCCAACTCCAACGCATATATCTCATTCCCATCTTTATTTATGCCCAATGAACCTTCCACTAAAATGATTTTATCATATATTATTCTCCTGTTCCATGACAGTGCCTCTTCGTTTTTTTTAAAGCTAAAGAACCACTTTACATTTTTAAAAGGTCCCATTAGCATTAATAATTAACCAAAATTCGTGGACCCTGGTGGAGCAAGAGCAAGACTCATCATAAAGTTCCAAGTAGGATAAGGAATTGCGGATAATTGTGGCTTCACCTGTGCACCACGATACATTATCTGATATAACTCCTATGTCTGCATAATTTCCACCATTTTTCACACACTATACTCAGTTACATGCTCAACATAATGCATAAATCGTAAAACTAAACTAAATTAGAAAAGTGGTTAGACTAAAGAATTAAACTAAATGTCAAAAGTTCAATTTTTTACATTTTGGTTGAGTTTAGTAAGAACTTTTTGTGGCATTTACCTAAGACTGTAGTGAAGTGGAACTGTGACACGTGTGATGTGGAAAGTGTTGGTGACGTGGCAGTCAACTTTTGTACGCAGAATAATAGATGGTGTTAGTGTTGTTGGAAGTGGAAGAAATGAAGGTTGTGAGGGAAGGTGTTGGATTTTTGGAGGACAATGAACAACGAAAGGAAAGAAACTGAGGAGAAAGATACATTATCTATAGTTGTACTTGTTTTCATTCAAAAATCCAAATGCTCACGTGTTCACTTTCTTTTTTAGGAAATCATATACTTATAATTTCAAGTATAACCAAATGCAACAAACAAAAGGCACTGCATCTTCCTTTTCTTTTACTATTTCATTCTTCTGCTTCAAAGTTGAAGTAAAAACTTTAGTTCAAGAGAAGTCTTAAATTGGAAATAATTTATACTTGTCATATTTTGAAAAGTATTTTAAATAAAATATTAATTTATATAACTTTATAGATATAATAACTAAATTTACATATGTTTTTAGTGTTCGTTGATCACATCACACTATTCAGCACCCTCTATCCTGATATGGTCCCAGAATGAATTCTATTCCCGCGTCACAGTTTCTTAATGTTTTGTTACCTTTTGCATCAATGCATATCAATATCCAAAGAAACAAAATTAAGTGGTTTAAAAATTCTGTGAAATGGATAGATATTTTATTTTTATTTTTTATTAATCTCATGATATTAGATGATTAAGATGATGGCACGTGTATGATGATTAAAGAAGTATTTTTATAATAAAAGATATATGAGATAAATCTACTTTATAGAGATCGTTAAATGTGTTTTGTCTCTTCCAACACAGTTTTCTCCATACACTCAATTAAAACAATAAAAAAAAAAGTCGAACTTTTGTTAAGAAATTCAACTATTTATCAACTGTGTTAGATCTTATTGGTAACAAATCATAAGGGTGAATGAACATGATAATGAAATAAATGAATAAGTCCAAAATTAGATGTGATATTCATTTTTTTTATTATAAGATATCACTAATAATACTGCTACGTAAGATTTAGGTATTGTTTATTAAATTGAGAAGAAAATTGTAACATTAAAATCAATAACTCTTAAATTAATTAAGTTAGGTTTCATGTGTAACTTTTTATTAAAGAATAGCATGAAATTGTTGGAATTTGCTTTCTCGGTAACTATGCAAACCATGTATGAGAATCTTCATATACCATTCTCTCTTTTTTTCAATTTTTTTACAAAAAGAATAAAGCTTAGTTCATACAATTCTATTAAGAATTCTTTTTCTTTATTTTTATTATATTTTGGGGCAGAAGTGAATTGACTAAAATGTATATTTAGAAATAAATTAAAAAAAGAGGCTAATTTGAGAAAATGGCACCAAAAATATTGTCCCATATGTAGAAGCCATAATCATGCCACAAATAAGCACTCTTTAGGATACTTTTTTTTTTTGGAACAGGCATCAATATTATAAAATGAGTTTGGTTCCCTCTTACCACATATCTAGATTAGGTGTATGTTAATGTTTTAAATTTAATATAAAAAATTAAATTCTTAGCAATAATATATAAATGGAACTTTGCGGTTAAATTATTGGTCCTAAAATGTCCACAACTTATCATAATTATTTAACTTGTATTGAGAAGGAAAAAAAACTATATCATTAGATTTCTTGGAAACAAATCTATATCATTAACGACAATAGGTACGAGAAAAGCAAAAATGAATCTTCTGTGCTACGATTTAGAAATTATTTAGTTTAATTTGTGTATCCCATGCAAAAGCACTAAAAAAGTAAAAATGGAGTCAGCAATGGGAGAGATTGAGATGAACTCGAATTCGAATTTGATTTTGATGTGAGTGCAATTAAGAAAGTAGAGTTATTGGGTAAAGATTCGGTGTGGTCGAAATGAGTAAATATCATCATCCACTTGAAAACAACACTATTCACATCACATATTTAATTAATCGTCGAGTGTGGAATCACACCCACTCCTCCTCAAACCCCAAAGCAACGGAACAACAGAGACTATAATTATTTTTACATGTAAAGTTTTATGACTTGCACCATTGATATAATAATTGTGATTAAAGAATAATAACCTTGTTGTTGATGTTAATTTGGTGATTTAAACGACTTGAGTGGCACCACTAGAGACGATGATGCCATGGTGTGTGGTATCATCTTTGTAGATGCTAAGTTTCTCACCATCACCCCACAGTGCATAAGCCTCTTCTCCATGAACTGCGTCATCTCCGATGAGAAGCTCTTCCTCTGTCATTCTGAGCGGAACTATGAAATTGATGAACACACAAATGATTGAAGTGGCCACGAGGTTCCACCCAATGATGAAGAGAGCTCCCACGATTTGCTTCAGAATCTGAACTCCTCCGGGGCCACCGTAGATTCCTCCTTTGGAATTGGTGACCGGAAGAAAGAGTGTGCTTAGGTTTGGCTCCGCAAATAGGCCGGTGAGTATTCCTCCGAGAAGACCCGCCACGGCATGGGTGTGGAACACTGCAAGTGTGTCATCAACCATTTGAAATATTTTCAACTTTTTTCCCAACACCATCATGCTGAACCATGGCACACTCCCCGAAAGCACTCCCATCACTATCGCAGCCCATCCTTGAACCAGACCTGTTCATCAACATCTTCAAAGTTTAAACTTTGATTGACCAAGCCAAATTATCTTAATATTTTATATGAACTTAATTTGATATGATCAACGGCATGTTGAAGTGTTTCATTACAATAACAATTTTTACAATAACATCTAATTGAATTATTAACTAAAAGCAGCAGTTCAAGACTGGATGGATCCATACGTATCATTAGAGAAAACCATGTTATTGGAAAAATGTTTAGACATAATTAATATTAGGTTTGATCATGACTTCAAACAAATCATTCAAAAATGTCATGCTTGACTAATTTCTGTTTTAAAGAGCTTGTTCTCCTTTTTCGTATCACTTTCGTAATTTCCATGCTTACTTTTCATTTAATCTTTAATTAGATTGTATGTACATGTAATTTTGAAATGAAAATAGTAAAATAAAAATTCTTATAAATATTTTATTAAATTAGTAAATTTATTTGTAAAAGTATATTTTAATCAGTCTAGCACTGGTAAAAGTATATTTTAATGTTCTACAATGTAGCATTTAATCAGCCCTTCTTAGTAAATCTTCCACAATATAAATATAATTAATATAGTTGCAGTTGGTTTCGCTAATGTGCAATGTTTCATGCTTCATTTTTTTATTAATGCGTGAAAAGCAACAAAATGTGAAGGAGGGAATGGCAATAAATTATTTTCTATAATTCAATTCTTAAATTAATTGTCTGTATAAATTTTTCCTTAAAGACTTGTGAAATAACTCTAAGATTGAGTTTCTCTGCTAGACTACTTGTTTAATAAGCATATTCTTGGGATCCCAAACTCAAGACCGAAGAATCTCAGCTGGTTTTGTTGGTACTAAAAAAGATTAAATATATATTAAGGATTCTTTGTATACAAGGATCATGCAGCTATTGAAATTCATATCTGGATCTTCTAAATTAAGCAATCATAAATAAACAGGTTAAGTAAATACCTTGTCTAGATTTAATTATAAATAAAAAATAATTAATTCCAATTCAAAAGTCAAATAATCATATTTAAGTTTATTAATTAAGCTAATTTATACTGTTTTTATTAAGAATTACTTACCAGCTCCGGGAGTGATGCAAACAAGGCCAGTTATCATGCCCTGAACGGCTCCAATAACTGAGGGCTTTTTGAAGAAAATAACGTCCAACCACGTCCATACGAGGAGGCTGGTGGCGGCGCAGATGTTGGTGTTCAGCACCGCCATCGATGAGTCCGTGTTCGCCGCGTACGGATCTCCTCCGTTGAAACCCGCCCATCCCAGCCACAGCAGCCCCGCACCGGCCAACATCAGTAGCACATTGTTCGGCGGGAACCTCTCTCTGTCCCTCTTCGATCTCGGCCCCACCTGTGTTCCATTTTCATTTTATTAACTATTACATCATTTCACCATCACCAACCTCTTCTTCACACTATCTTTCCATCGTTTCCATTCAAACAAGTTAATCATTTCATTTATTTAAATTCTGCGGTTACGTCACCAAGGAAGAGTTCAAGCGTCTGAGCTTAGCCAACCAAGTAAAATATTAATCATGGAACTCAGACGTAGGTATAAAGAACAAGGTAAACCACAAAGTTAATAATTTGATGCATTAGCCATGCATGCATGTAGTGTAAGAAGTGAACTACGAACTAAGAACTAACCCAATATGCTGCAGTGAAGCCAGCAATCCCAGAAGAGAGATGAATGACGTAACCGCCGGAGTAATCCATGACGCCCCAATGGAACAGGAAGCCTCCGCCCCACAAGCTGAAAGCGCCGATGGTGTAAGAGAAGGTGAGCCAGAGCGGCACGAACATCATCCAGGCCTTGAAGTTCATCCGAGCCAGAACGGAGCCGGCCAAGATGACAAGAGCAATGGCGGCGAACACGCACTGGAACCAGACCATGGTAGCCATCGGGTAAAAGGGTTCGATCTCCGCGGTCTCCAACGCGCCGTTACTGAAGTGGTGCGGCGTGGCGGGGAGGCCCGCCTGCTTTATGAGAAACCTCTGGCCCAGCGCCGGCCCGGCCTTGCCCCAGAAGGGCAGCAGCTTCTCCCCGAAGGACATCTTGTAGGCCCAGGTGACCCAGCAGATGACGACCGCCGCAAAAGCGTAGAGCGCCATGAAGGCGGAGTTGACGGCCCATTTCTTTTTGACGATGCTTCCGTAGAGAATGACGAGGCCCGGCATGCTTTGGATCCCCACCAACGTCGCCGACACCATTTGCCATGCGTTATCTCCTTTGTTCAACCAATCCGGCACTGCCAGGCTTGTCCATGCTTCGTATGCCACCGCCGACGAACTCACCGGAGGACTGCTCATCGCCACCGCCTGAATTCTCAACGCAAACTTTTCATTTCTGATTTATCTCTGCCCAAACTTATACATATATATAGATGATGTATTATGTAAGAAAAATAAAATTCTGGTCCCTGGAATCTTGAGGAATATCCCGAGAAGAATATGATAACAGATTCCTCCTTGGGTTGGGAGAAAAAGTTAACAATCGGAGGGATACGTTGCTCGCAACTCTGCAGGTTGTCGTATTAGCCACCTTGGCATGAAGAAGATGTTTGTTTGCTTGAAAGTAAAAGATGAGTGCAAAAAAATACTCTATTAGGTTGAGAATAAAAATACGATAAAAAGGATATTTTATTGTTAACATTATTTGTATTATTATTCAAATGATAAAAATAATCTTATAACCCATTATGACAGCTATATAATCATATTTTAATCAAATATATTTATTGGACAAAAACAAGTTACAAGATGTTTGCATTTGCTTACCCTTTTTCGCTTGTCTCTTGTGAAATGGTTCATTTCATTGTATTTATAAATTACTTTCTTTTTTTTAATTTAGTGTCATTATTAATAAAGTGTTAGAACTAAGTTTCTCACTATTTTAAGAGGTGGCTTACTAAAAGAAAAAATTGTATTTATGAATGGAAATTTCTTGACATACAAAATTTGTAGATAAAACGGATTTTGAATATTACAGTTTTAAAATTGATGACCTTAACTGAATGTTTGTATTTATGGGGGATAAATATAAACAAATAATATAATTGAAAAATTATTTAATTTTTTTATAATTGTAAGCATTTAAGATGTTGTGCTGAAACTATCTAATAAAAAAAACACTTATAAGAATCTTTTCAGACAAAAATTCTGAAGAGATAAATATAAAATCGAAAACATAGAATTAACTTCTTCATAATTTAAAATTAATACAGATATAACTTTTTATTTTTGTAAAAATTAAATAAGATGTGATAGGTTTACAACAATTCAAGCAGAGCTTCCTCAACCAGCACTTTTAACCACACATACACAATAATATAGAAGTAAGAATTCAGAATCTATCTACTAAAAGTTTTCACATGCAAGGTTTTCTAGACAAATTTTCTCAGTCTTCCTTATTTCTTTTTCTTTTTTATTTACTTCCTAGAATATCTTCAATTCCGTAGATAAGACTATAATGCATTGAAATGCATGGCATGGTGAAATAAATTTATCGAATTTTTTAGTTAATTTTTTACATACACTAATCATGTTCAATTCCAAATCAAAGTCCACGGGCTTCCTTCTTAAATCAGGAATGATTAAGAAAAAAATAATAGGTACTATTATTGACCACAATTGTTTATTTTCTATTATGCTTTTTATACCGTACATTAATAGAGTTATTTTAAAAATCAATGCTAATTAATATTAACACTGTAATAGTTTTACATTAAAAAAAACAATTGTTATAAATATGTCATATATCATAGTTGTTGTAAAATTATTTTACAATATCAATGCATATATATATATAGCTTTTTTGCTGCAATTTTATATAGTAATTAAAGCTTATAAGAAACAAATTATGTAATGAAATTTGAAAATACTGAATATTTAGGTGGCAGTATTATATATTGTATAATCTTTTAACATTATCTTTTGGATCTTCCTTGGAAGATGAAATGGAATCCCATTAAGTGTGTTAGAGGTTATTCCAGCCTTTCAAACATGAATATTCCTAATTAACACCTAAACAAACCCTAAGACAAAAAATAATTAAAAATAAACTCATAACTAGACATGCTGGTTAGGAATGTGATGGTAGTTTAGCGTTTAATTAGCAACATCTCAGCAGCAATTAACGCTGCCAGCTAGTCTGGTTCAACGTTTATGCCATTATTTTTTCTTTATTTGTCAAAATCATGAATCACCCATGTTAATCCCTTCTTTGGAGGAGTTATTGTAAAAAATATTTATAAATATAAAAATTTTTAGGTCATAATTTGTTCTTATAACTTTAGAGACCACTCTATCCAAATTTTTTATTATTAGGCCTTTCTTTTTTTATATTTACGTTTTTGTCCTTAGTTGTTGATAATAAATATTTTATCTATGGATACTTCGGCACTCAAATCAATAGAATTTGATAAATGTGTAACACAAAATTTATTTAATTTTATTAATAATTTCACATCAATAATGCTTTTAAAATTATATAAAATCAATTTATATTATAATTATGTGAAAAAATCTATCCTACAATCTTTTATTTGTTGATTCTAATGCCTCCATTGTCTTATTTATTATTTACTTTAAAAAAATACTATCTCAATTACTCTTCTTCAGAAATCGAAAAAAATTGAAAATCTAAAACCATATACAAAATATTGTGGCTGCTGGGATTCGAGCCCAGGTCTCCACGGCCACAACGTGGAATTCTTACCACTAAACTACAGCCACATGATATGATTATTTCTTTTTTTTGTATTATTAATTATTTAACACAGGGTACACTTTTCTCGGAAATTGGATCTCGCTGTTCAGCATCTTCTTTTAAAAGATTTCAAAAAAATTTCTCAGAGAAAAAATGTAAAGTACACGAACATGCTTTATTTATATATAGATGTATTTATCCAGGTGTTAAACTAATTGTTATATTATATCGGATAATTTTAAAATCAAAGATGGATGTAGAGATTAAGTTAAACGTCATTCAACGTGTACTAATAAGTCCCTTGTATATTAAGCATGTGTTTATAAATTTGGATAAAATTGAAAAATACAGAAAAACATATATAATAAAATATCACCATTACTAAATAAGTAGAGAAAAGAAACAATTTTTTTTTCTTTTAAGTTGCGTAAAATTAAACGATATTGGTATTGTTAACTTTTAAAGAATAAAACTTATGTTTAAGAAATTTACATGATCTAATAAACTGTTTAGTAGGGGTGAGAAAAAGAAGGAGACCGACCGAAACCGATTCATCCGAATAAAATGCGGGTCGGTTTTATACTATTTTGTCTGCAAGTTCTTATACAGTTATTTCGTAACTTAGAGGAACTTTAAAAATACAAATATAAATTGAAACATATATGAGAAAATTAATCATTATTAAATAATGGTAAAATTGAGTGTATTATGAAAGGGAAAATATGATAATAAATGAGTTAATTATCAATAATGGGAATTTAAGTTTACCGAATAAAGATTTAAAAATTTAAAAAGTTAAATCGAAAGACATACTTCTCTATTATTAAGAATGTAAATCTTAATATATAATTAGAATTTATTTGTCGTATAACTGTTTTAAGTCCTAAACAATATAATTATCAGTATAAACATTTTTAATAGTTTCATTTAAGTATTAATCATACAATGAAATTAGTAACTTCTGTAATAATTATTTTAAAATTTACTTAAAAATATTCTTCGTTTTCTTTTTTTCAAAATCAAACTCATACTTAAAGACCGTCACTTCAAATTGAGTAGTTTAACTTAATGAGTCAAAAAATTAGAAACATATAATTATTTGAGTGATTTCAACATAATTAATACCTTTAAATGATAGATATCATAATGACAGAACAATGTATTCAGTGTTTAAATTGTGTTTTTTCATTATCAATAAAGCAAATTATATGAAATTAGCAAAAAATACAAAAATATTGTTTGATGGATGGATTACATGCAATTACATAGCTCAGTTCTAATGACAGCTGTCATCGCACACTTCCAGTTCGAATTTGAATTCTCTCAGGTTTAGGTGTTATTCTTCTGCTATGCTTCGGAATATAATGATATTTTAATATTTTAAAATATATTAACTTTTTTAATATATTAATATCAATGTATTTTAAAGATCCGGAAAGAACTACCATCTAAAGAATCAGCAGAGAACCTGTATTTGCAGGCATCACACAATTTAAGATTATTTCTTCTGAAACATAACATTTACTTTAAAAATTTAAAGTGAGAAATTATATATATATATATATATATATATATGTATATATTGCATATATACTACAAATAATGTCCAAACAATAACTAAATAGTTGAAAGTTGAAACTACACTGATCAATATACATTGATTAGCTTCCTCAGCCTACTAATCACCAGAACAGTGAAATATTCTTCATTGAAAAAATGATAGAAGTAAAAAAGAGAGGCTGGTGTGGAAGGAACAAAATCATTGGAAAAATACAAAAAAGGAAGCAAACTAGACTATAACTCACTCCTTGGAAACATGGTACAACAAGCACCATCTCTTCTCTGCCTGCACAACGTAAGAGAAACAAATATTATTGATGTTTAGGCACAATGCTAGCACATTCATGTTTATTGATCTAGAAAATATAGATGCTGAATGGAAGGATTGCACAGGATAAATCTACCTATAGCAGAGTTTAGGCACATGTCACTTGAAATGGTCTTGCCGTATGACTGTAATCAAACTAAAGGGTGGCGGCGCATCCTCCTCCTTCTGTTTCCAAGGATCACCGTTGCCTTGGATGTACCATGACATTTTCGGAGACAATGGTGTATATAAATCTGTATATGGAGAAAAATCAGAATATGTATGTACTGTTGGAAAAACTGCATCAGTTACCTTATCTCAAGATAATTTCCAATGTTTTTATTCTTCACTATGTTACACAATATATTACCTGTAAGGATTGGAGAATCTGGCTCTTTTGTACTGTGCAAAAGAGTCGTTCCAGATAAAATAGTGATTAAACCACATAGCTCTGACACAATACTGCTTATACTTTGACCAGAATAGTCCTAAAATATGAAAAGAAGAGGCAAGATTGTAAAAAATACTTGAACCATTAAATGTCTCCTTCCTCTCACAAAATTACTGTTTCAGAAAAGTACCAACCTTAAACATAATTGCACTGGCCAATATTGTAAAAGCTGTGAACAATGCATAATAGATGGGAGAAACAACTGCTGTGTTAAAGTTATCCAATGCCTGCAACCATGAAAGAGTTGGTACATTAAAAAGACAGGATTGAAGGATAAATAACATGGAAATGATGGCAGAAAAAAGGAACAGAATAACTCCAGTAAATCAAAATGTGAATGGTGGTCTTCAGCTCAAGCATCATGGATGTTATTTGGACAAGGGATTTACACCTCAAACTTCTAAATTACTAAACATCCTTTAAACAACTATCAAAAATCAATGGATGATTATAGTCAGTGAATCAAAGAAAAGAAAGTGGACATTAAGCCAGGAAAAGTAAGACAAGCCTACAACCTATAATAATTTTTCATACTAATATAATCAGATGGTAGACATGATACGAAGGAACATGAGCAAGATTTTTCTTCTAAAGGAAGATAATTTCATATGATTTCGGACTTCAAAATTTTAGTAACATACTCAACAACAGAAAAATTAAAAAAATAAATAAGCAGTGTGGGCATATGCAAAGTCTTAACCACAGTACTCAAATTACTCAAAGCTAATCTCAAGTTCTTAACCTTAGTTACTGAAAAACAGTTCCGCTCCCAATTGAAAATTACCTGTACCATGGTTATTTGGTCATTTCATTAATGTGTTCTTTTTTCTGAAAAAAGGACTTCACAGAGTCACTCACTCACACTCTATGCATCCTATTTAGTTGTTTGGACCTTCTACTTTCATTCTTCTAAAACAAAGGCTTATATATTTGGCTATACCATTGCTTATCTTATGTGCTGAGCTTTGACAGAAGGCATGCGATCGTGATTTTGTTTTATAAGATTCATGGTTAAGCTGTTTGTGTCATTTCCTAGTTCAATATCAACATATATCATTCATATGATATATTAGGAGTTATTCTTTTCATTGTGTCCCCAAATTTTATGATTCAATGAGTTATTTATTATTTATGATAAAATATTAACTAGGCAATTCATGATTTGAATCACTATGACCTGCACTACAGCTAGCATTTAAGCAAAAACTGATTAGAAACCAAACTATTTATTTGCACCTCCAAATACGCAAGTTACAATACTGACTGCGAGGCTGGGAAAAAGGGGAAGAACAATATGAAACTAGACAGAAAATTTTGATGGGATTCTACATTTAGTAATTATATTACCACAATAAAAATTACAAGTCTAGACATCAACGAAAATGCACCTGTCACTTTCAATCAGTCAATTAGTAGAAAAAAATTGAATATAAAATATAAGGTAAGATTGCAAATAGATGATAACTAAAGCTCACTTTGAAACAGCCATGATACTTGTCTTAGAATTCATCAAAATCTTGGTTAGATTAGAGGATTAGAACATACAAATATGTAGACAAATGCATTATGGCAAAGAAAAATATTAAAACTAATATTTTTATAATCAAGATTTTATAAAAAGTCTGCATCCATAATGAAGACAATTAAGAGGATATTAAACAAGAAAATTCACATAGTTTTCAGCAATCACAGTCTCACCGTGGCTAGAATTAAAAAATGATAAATCCCTACCGTTATTATCCTGTACTATGTCAAAGAAACACAAACAGACTAAATTACTTTTAACTTATATTGTTCTTCAATAGGGTATATGATATACGTATAAAGCATGGAGAATAAAGCAACAGAATCCACCAAAGTATTTGAAATAAGCACGCATATTTTAAACAATTAATTAATGTCATAAGTTCATAACATAAAAAATTATGATCGCACAAAAAACAAATAGCACTGACCATATTAAGAAAATTCAGTTGGACAATGACGCAGGTGACAAGAACCATCACAAAAATCCATGTCTGAAAGTAGATAGCCTGGTTTGAACCTTCTATTGTAAGTTTTATCGCAATGCCAATTGCTTTTACACTCATGACCTGATAAATAAGATTTTTGTCACAAAGATCAAACAAATGTTGGTCTAAGTATACAAATCAGGCAACAATTAGAACATGCAGAAATATCCAAAATGATAAGTATCACATAAGTAGTAACAACTGAAGAACTTAACCAAGTAAGTCACTTACAGTCAAGGAGCCAATTATCGAGCATATTCCAATATAAACAAAAATATTAGTCTGGCCGTAGCGGGGAGCACAATACAAAACCAAGAACAATGTCACTGCAATTACAGAGGCCGTATACGAGAGGAATGCTGATGCCAAAATAGAAAGCAATAATCAGGAACAACTCATTAACCATTGAACAAAACTTAGATACATTATTCTCCAGTCACAATTATAATTTCTCCTTGGTAATCTCACAGTCTGTATAATAGTTTAAGAGGTTTAAACATAGGTTACAAATGTAAAACTTCAACTCTGATTGGAGACCACCACAAAAAATACTTAAAGTACTGAACCTAAGTCTTATTCTTAGGCGTTTCATAATGGAAAACCAATGAAAGATTGACAGAATACCAGGTTGAATGGCGAATTCCCATATTTCCAGCACAGAAGTAAGAGACTTCTCCTCAGGCGCATGGAGCACCACAACAGTGGACCCCACAATGCATAGAAGACACCCCAACACGTCCATTTTCTGCAACTTCTCCTTCAAGAGAAAATGAGCTAAGACGGCACTGCCCATATCCATATAAACTCTTAGCTCTGTAATAATAATAAAGTTAAACTATTCATAGGTTCCTCTAATTGTCTCCATTTTAAGTTTTAGTTCTTATACCATAAAATCGTTAGTTTTAGTCTATAGACATGCATGATTTTCTCAGTTTTGGTCTCTCTTCCCAAGACCAGAGAAAATTTTCTGGCACTGATGAATAAGAAAGGGATTAAAACTAACATTTTTCTTGTATATGAACTAAAACTAATAGTTTTCTCGCACAAGGACTAAAACTTAGAATGGAGATATACAGGCACCGAAGTGAATAGCTGAACCCAATAACATTATAATGATAATAACAATAACAACAAATATTACCTTACAATTATACTCAAAGCACCGAGTGGAGTAACAAGCACAGCAGGCGCATAAATGTAAGCTACAAAATTAGCTATCTCTCCAACAATCACTGCAAACAATTTTGAATTAATCAGTAAAAAAAAATCTGGAAATCATTCCGACCCACCAGAGAAAACGTTGCGTACTGGTAATCATTCCGACCCACCAGAGGGGTTGAAGCAAGTAACCATAGCCACCAACGCCTGCAAATTACAACGCAATACACGACCACGTACGAGACATTATTTCCCAGAAGAAGAAAAAAACGATTTTTTCATATGAAAAAAGGGAATTGGGAGGGTGAAAGCAGAGACTTGCACGTGGGCCATTGGCACTGGCGAGTTGGAGACCCTTTTTCTTGATGATGAAGCTGGAGCCAATGAAAGCGCTGGAAACCACGGCCAACACAAACCCCGTTAAATTGCTCGAGCTCATCGACGATGATGTTGTTGTTTTCGCGTTACATTAGGCGACGAAAACGAGGTGCTTGTGTTATCCTGAAAAGACAACAACCCTAGAAGACAATTGTTGTTGTTCTGGTCCTAGATTCGGTTTGGGACTCAGAAGAACGCTGCAACTAACCCAAACGCTTGAGATTCTCTTTTCCTTACAAAATTGTTTCCTTTTTCAATTAAAATTGTGGCGCTCTTGTCTGTCAGGTGGATGGAAGCAATGAACGGCCTTGGTCTTATCTGTGGACGGGTCGTTGTTATTATGTTAGCGTCTCCATGTGTTTCCACTCTTTAGTACTTCAAAAATCAAATAGTTTGTTGAGAAATTCAATGTCTTCAAAATTCTTCCTTTTCAAACATCTATTTTGCATATCATTTCTCAAACCAACACAATATCAACAACTTTCTCATCTTCCTCTCAATCAACCAACTTCCTCAAATTCAAATTTTCTAAATACTTCAGAACATCAATTTTAGTAAAAAAAGTGTCTTGCTTCCGAAATTAATGATTGATAAAATTATTAGAGTACTCCATTAAATAACTCAATTTGAAAAAACCTACAAAATGACTCTGGTTAAATTAGAAAAATTGTATTCTAAATTCAACCACTGTAAATTATGTTAAATAAACACAAATTATTCATTGAAAGATCTACAAATCATGAAGCTTTTTTTTTAAATGAAATAATATACGTTATTTCAAAACAAAATAAAATACTCTATTGTCCCAATTTAACCCTTCCAAGCTCAGTCCACAATAAACAAAAGCTAAGTTGTTATATTTAAAAAGAATGTTATACATAAATTAAATTATTTTTAAGTCGCGCTAATTATAAAAATATAATTAATTTCATTTTCTGAATCAGTCATCATATTTATATAAACTCGTGAATATAAATAATAAAATGATATACAATAAAAAAAAATAACAAACACACAAATCTTATATACTATCTAGATTTAGTTTCAACTAAATTCTCAATTGTAACTCGTCATTAACAATCTTTCTCTTACATTAATTCTTATGTTTTTCAATAAGTTACTTCACTATCCTATAAAAACTAAAAAAGTCACAACTTACTCTCAAAAGTATCTAATTCCCAAACCAATAGATATACATTAATTAATATAATAGAGTTAAATATCATATGTGAAACCTATATTCACTTCATGTGAACCACATCAAGAAAGAAAACTTCAAGATTTGATGGAAAATATTTTTTTCTCTAAAACAAAATCTAATTATATCAAATCATCTTAATTTATGTTACGAGGTAACTTTTGATTAGATAAAGGATAATAAATGAAGTCAAAATTATGAAGAAAGAGCAAAGAGGATGTGATGAGAGAAAAAAATGAAAAAATAAATAAATAAATAGTAGAGTTTATAAAATGAAAACTAAAGAATTCAAATTCTAAATTAAAACATAACTTACAATTTTTATTTTTATTATTTTTTTAAATCATCTTTTACTAGATATCAAAGTTGAATTTTACAAAAATAAACAACCCATTTTCAGTACTCTCTATTTGTTATATCAAAATTGAATTTTACAAAAGCTATACCATTTCCAATAAGCTCTAACTCATTTTTAAGATAATAATTATGTTGTAAAATATTAAAAATAATACATGATCAAACAAGATTTTCTTCTCATATTTATCTATTGAAAAAAAATATTCATATATTAACTGCAATCATAATAATTTTGATAGTATAATCATATTCTAATACTAAATATTAGTCGATTACATCTTAATATTCTCTTATATTAAATATTAACAAAGTATTTAGTATACCAAGTAATATATTACTTTTTTATTATTATTATTATTATATTTATTTCAAGTAAGGTGTTATATTATTAAGATTATCTTATTATCATATAGGTCTAAGGTTTGAGAGAGACCCTATAAATACACATAGTATCCTACACGGAATACTCACTGGGAAAATAATCACTCAAACTCGTTTTCTCTAAAAAAATTCTTACTCTCTTATTGATTAGAGGGTCAAAGAGTTTTTTGCCGCTTACTGTAGGACCAATAACAGAACATGCAATTGAAGAGTGAAAGAATAATAAATATTTAAACGATTTTAGACATCAACTTCTAAATGAGATATGGGTACGATAATAACATAATAAAAGATAAAAATAACACTATTTATTAAAAATTAAAATATATATACATATATAATTATCTTAATATCAGATTATTTTATTAAAAAACCATATCACTTTTTGTCAATATATTTTAATTTTAAATTACATATTTTAGCATAGCTTTTTATTTTAATCTATTTTTTATTTGTGTTTTTTAAATTGACAAAAATACTCGTGACACTATTAAAGTAACGTCGAGTAAAACGAGAAAAATGTCCAAAAGTCATAAGCCGTTTGAAATACAGATTATATTTTCTTTAGTTAAATTTGTTACTAATATTTTTACACCCCTACCCTACCTATGATATTGATAAAACAGATAAAAAAAATAACACGGTATTAATGTATAAAGTTATAGATGTATTAATATGTCTTTATTTAACTCAACGATAGCATTAGTTCTTGTTAGTGTATGGCCGGATAGTACCCGGCCCAATAAGAAGAAACTGGCCGGGATCATCTCAGCCCAGACAATAAGCTCTAACTCATTTTTAAGATAATAATTATGTTGTAAAATATTAAAAATAATACATGATCACAAAAGATTTTCTTCTCATATTTATCTATTGAAAAAAATATTCATATATTAATTGCAATCATAATAATTTTGATAGTATGATCATGTTCTAATACTAAATATTAGTCGATTACATCTTAATATTCTCTTATATTAAATATTAACAAAGTATTTAGTATACCAAGTAATATATTACTTTATTATTATTATTATTATTATTATTATTATTATATTTATTTATTTCAAGTAAGTTGTTATATTATTAAGATTATCTTATTATCATATAGGTCTAAGGTTTGAGAGAGACCCTATAAATACACATAGTATCTTACATGGAATACTCACTGGAAAAATAATCACTCAAACTCGTTTTCTCTAAAAAAAATTTTACTCTCTTATTGATTAGAGGGTCGAAGAGTTTTTTGCCGCTTACTGTAGGACCAATAACAGAACATCCAATTGAAGAGTGAAAGAATAATAAATATTTAAACGATTTTAGACATCAACTTCTAAATGAGATATGGGTACGATAATAAAATAATAAAAGATAAAAATAACATTATTTATTAAAAATTAAAATATATATACATATATAATTATCTTAATATCAAATTATTTTATTAAAAACCATATCACTTTTTGTCAATATATTTTAATTTTAAATTACATATTTTAGCATAGCTTTTTATTTTAATCTATTTTTTATTTGTGTTTTTTAAATTGACAAAAATACCCGTGACACTATTAAAGTAACGGTGAGTAAAACGAGAAAAATGTCCAAAAGTCATAAACCGTTTGAAATACAGATTATATTTTCTTTAGTTAAATTTGTTACTAATATTTTTACACCCCTACCCTACATATGATATTGATAAAACAGATAAAAAAAAATAACACGGTATTAATGTATAAAGTTATAGATGTATTAATATGTCTTTATTTAACTAACGATAGCATTAGTTCTATTTGAGATAAAACAAATTGAATTGATTTACTTGTTTAATTATACTAGTACAGTGTAATAATTAAATATAAAACTTTTATTTAAATTTGAATAAAATAATAATATTTTTGTGTATACATTTTTAACGGCATAAAACAAATTAAAATAATAGAAAGACAGTTTGGTAATTAAGAATAAAAACTCAGGTAAACTTTTATTTTACTTGACTTTAAAATATATTAGTAGAAGAAATGAAAGTGAACATAAAAGAAAATATTTGTATTAAAAAATAGAAAAAAAAATCATTTCATACCATTTGAGAATCATTTGATACCGATTTAGAAGTAAAATAGTCATAAAATAAATAATTTTTTGTAATTATAAAAGAAAATGAAAGTGAAGGTGTAAAATAGTATCAAATGCATATAAAAAGAATTGAATATCAAAATATCTTAAAAAATAATTTATTTCTAGCACGTTGAAAAAGCACAGCTGTATTTCACGTCGAGAGTTGTTAGTAGTTAGTAATATAATAAATTCAAAGTTTTGATTTGACTTTTATTTTTAATTTCATGATAATATCACAAGAAAAAATAAGCTTTTAATTTGATAAGTGCAAAATTTTTTATTTTTTTTCAAATGAGTTATACACATTTCCGATAACTGACTTAGCCTACTTGATTGATGAATTATGATTTGACTTCAACATGTATATGAAAATAGCTATGCAACTATATGGATCATTAAATAGCCACTGAAAGTTATTTTTTTTTAGTTTATGTTATGCATGGTTTTCAAAACGGAAAAGAATTTGAAAGCACAGGAAATAAAAGAAAACAAATAGAAACTTAGATGATTTTTTAAGTTGTTCGGTATAAATAAGTGGAGTTAAAAGAAGAAAAAAAAATATTACTACAAAATTACATAAATATCTAAAATTAATAAAAAAAATTAAGATGTAATAAAGGAAATAAGAAATGAAAATTTAACTAAATAAGGTGGAAAACATCCATGACAATTTTTTTTTTTGTCTACACCTAAAATAAATTTTTTTTTTTTCAAAATAGAAAAATTTTTTGTGCATAAAATAACACACATAAAGTCAAATTATATTCATCAAATCATTGACTCGCATTTGCATGTATGGATCTTTCATTTGTGGGTATTTATTATTCATAAAATTACTTAAATATTTTTCCATTAAAGTAAATAATTTTTTTAACAATTAAAATTAATATTTTTTTTTCTTATTGCTATTGCAAAAAATACAAAGCACAGGATGTTAGATCACACTTTTTCTCCTCTATTTGGACAAACTTGAATGCAATGGTAGAGATCCGGTTTGTAACGAGATTAATCATTGCTTACAGAAGTTACACGATTATATACGTATATATGTATATTACTTTGGTAATCATTGCTTCCAGAAAAATTATGTATAATAATATTAGAAGATGAATTTATATATTTTACAAATTTACTTTATGTAATTGACAAAGTATATAAAATAGGAAACATTATTGGTAATTTAGTTAACATAAGTTATGTGATGTTTAATTCTTAATTAAATGGTTTAAAAATAAAAAATTTAAATATGTTTTTACTTTTAAATTTTAAGACAAAAATTATATTTGTTTATTTTCTAAATTTTAATACAGTTTGATTCTCAATTTTTTTTAAATATATATATATATATATATATATATATATATATATTCTTTTAATCTAATGACCTGTTAATTTTTTGTATGTACTGAACAATAGAATAAACAGATATTTAACGCAAAAGATATTTAACTGTAACTAACAATGGATGTGTACTTAAGAATCCTATAAACTAAAAATATATATAATTTTGTCTTATACTCAAAGTTAATAAATAAGTGATAGATTGGTAATTAATATTTAACTAATGTTTACAGAATAAAAAACATATCAATGGCTTTAATTGCGGGCTATTTTCATGAGAAAGCAAGTTAATGTAGGTTGTGAGATTGAACAAGATTATTTTATATGCTCGGTTCTCTCTTTCTTTGGTCATCTTAGATACAAAATGTCAAAGTGTAAGAGTGTAGCTTTTGTTTTCTTATTCCACATATGTATAATTTTCATCATTTATTTATATTAATGGTTTGTTGAAAATTTTGTTCCTATATTTTAACTCTTGTACCTCGTATTAACGTGAAGCAAAAGTAAATACATAGCGTGTCATTCACAACTATCTTTTGGATTAAAAATAAGTTTCTACACAAACTTTGATCTCCCCTTAGTAATAGTATTGCTTCTAATAAATTGCACGTGTAGTTTTAATAAATTTATTTTTGCTAAATATATATATATATATATATATATATATATATATATATATATATATATATATCTTAAATAGAAATTCATATTTTTTGTCTGATATGAAATTATGTTTCATCTTCATCTTCATTAGATATATCCATACTCACTTTCACATTGTCTTAATTATTAATGAAGTATATTTTTTACACGAATAATAATAACAATTAAAATATGACGTTAAATAACAAATACAAATAATTGAAGTTTCCTAATGACTATAACATTTATTAATTGTTGCAAAAATGTTACAATGGAAAAATACATCAGAGATTTGAATAAAGTTGGTGGATATAAAGTAACTTGAACATTGAAATATAGATAATGTAAAATTATGCAGTGAAAGAAGATTTTTCAATAAACCGAAATTAAAAACCAAAGAATAAATAGAATATAGATTTTGTAGGTTACTTTAAATAAGGTTTCCACAACTAAACAATTAAGGTTGATTAGCAGACATTTTCCATGACAAAAAAAAGTTGTTTGTCAGTTGTTTTCACGTGACAAAAAAGTACACAAAAGAATAAAATATTAGAAAAATGAATATCAAATTTGCGTTTTAAAAATCATTTAATTTGATAAAATTGAGGCTTACATTTTTTAAGATGTAATATATCTTATGAAAAAAATTCACAAAGGAAAAACGCACTGAGATTGAGATGAAAAAGAATATATTAATTTGAAAAAGAGAAAGATGATAAATTAATGGTGAAATTAGTATTGTTATTTCTAAGGATTTGGAGTGTTAATGAATAAATTTAAAAATAAAATTTGTGAAAATTTGTGAGTGATTTGATTGATATAATAAATTAAAAATTAAATTTAATAAACAAAAAAATAAAATTATCAAATTGTTATTGATGTAATCTAAAATTATATTTAGATGAATTATATATTTTATAAAAAATATTTAAATGAATAAATTGGAAAAAAAATTAATACAAAATAAAAATACAATAATTGTTTTGGTAAATAATTTAGAAATTCGGAATATTAATTTGTTGTAAGTGTAATTTTAAAAGTAATATTATTACGTTATTATAATAGTTATGAAGGGTATAATAATTTTGGTATAATTATTGATTTGGTCTTCCGATCTTTTTAGTTTGTTCAATTTGGTTTTTTAATGTTTTGGAAAGTTCAATTTGATCCTACGATTCTATTACACAATAACATTTCATCAGTATACAAACGACATTAACTAAAATATAATGAGAGATACTAAACTAAACTAAACCATTTTACAAAATAATAATAACAAATTGAACCTTCTAAAAATTCGGAAACTAAATTGAATCTTCCAAAAATTTGAATACCAAATCGAACCAATTCAACAAATTGAGAGACAAAATAATGGTTTACCATCATTTACCTTTAAATCAGTACATTGAATGCGAGATGGGAAGACCAGATAATTTTGTAACAGGAATGCTGTTATTTCTCCTATTTTCTCCCTCTCAAAATAACACAAAATGTACTTATCAATTAATATATTACTTTTTTATCGATAAAAAAAAAAATTGAGGAAGATGACATTTTACTGGAAACACGAGATGAATATAATCAAACTCTCTCAATCATCCTCATCCTCGATCCTATTCTCTCTATACACATTTTTTGTTGCTTTTTGCATTTGTCAATCATTTCTTTTGAATAATAATTCCCATATATGTGTGTGTGTGAATCAAGATCTCATGATGAGAAATTTTGGCAAGATTTGGAGTTATGTAGTTGTTTTTTTGCAACGAACATATGCGCCTCAAATAGTGCATCAAAAGCTGGGACTCAGAGTTTGATTTTATTTCTGACTAATAACCTTATTTTGTTGGGGTCAAATCCTGCTCTCTCTATATGGACGGTGCACGGCCTTCTTCTCACGCTTCATTCTTCAAATTCAGACACAAAAAACACCATTTTTTCGTGTATTTTTCTCTTTATATTACATTATTCATTTTTCTATTCATATTCAACGTGTTACCTCCGACATTATCAATTACATTGTATTTTATGCACGTGTGTGCTAATCTGGATGCGTGCTTATACCACTGTTGTTAAGTTTTGTTAAAACTAATGATTCCTGTCATAAAAAAGAAACACGTTTGTTTTTGTCTGCCCAAGTTCTTTCAGCACTCATCGGTTGACTCGCCTTCTTCATTTTCAAGTATCACACATTTTTTAAATTATATAGTAATATTAGATACGAAATAACTTTAATTCCATTTGTTGGCTCTAGACATTTGGTATTGCGAGAATAATCAATATAAAAAATATTTATATCTTTTTAGTATACTTTATCTTTTTGAAGCTTGTGAGTTTTGAAGTGTGAAAAAAAGAAGAGAAAGTCGAAAATATTGAAAGAAAAAGTTGGTTAGAGAGGGGAATAAGTCAATTGTTCGCACAAGATGAGGATGAGGGATGAGGGGAACGTGCAATGGAGGCTTTCTTTTTATAACTACACATTTGTCAGATCCACAAAGCCAAAACCTTTTGATTTCACTCATTTTTTAGTTTATGCTCTGCTTCTTTGACCCGTAAGATCACAATTCTCTTTTTTTAGGGTTTTTCTTTTTCGTGTAATAAAAGCTTATATCCATGTCTTACACATGCATCGAGACTCAATTAGATAAAAGAAAATAATGAAAAATAATTGAGTATTTGTCTTAAATATAAAAATCAAAATATTAACTAAATCTGTATGAAATTAATATTATTAGTTTTTATACTTACTTTTATATTTGTATTTTAACGACCGTGGATTAAAATTCTTTTTATATTAAAAACTTTATATTGATTAGAGATAAAACAAATTTATATTATATATTTTATAAAGTTAGATTAGTTTAAAAGTTTAATATTTAAGATGATGTTGAAATAATATATTCGTTATTTATTAGATATATTAAATCTCGATTTTTAGTCCAATACTCAATATATATGATTTGGTGTAAAATGTGTTGCATATCTCATCTCATCTAAATGAAAAATAGATTTATTAAATACAAACCTGACCAGAAGACTTAATTTTGTAAGTTATTATTCTTAAAAATTCCCTCGCAGTTTTACAAGTTTTAATTGTTTAAGCTTTAGGTAATGATATCAATAATTGATTCAATACTTTATGGAAATAAATGATCGGAGGCACTTCTTTATTAAAAAAAAAAGAGTGTTTATAAATGTTGAAGTGATCAATTCTTTCACGGACACAATGCCTAAACAAAACATTAAATATATTTTATATTTCTAAAATATTAAATATACTTAATTCTTATTTAATATCTTTTTATTAACTAATGTAAAGACTCGTAGAAAATTATAGCATCAGTCTCCATTATTCATATCATAAAGCAAATATTGTTTGTAGGTAAAACCAAGTAGGTGCTTAATTTTCAACACGGTAATGAAATTTCATTAATCATAAGCGTCAACCGAAAATAATATTATGGAAAAAGTAAATATATACCATTTTTTTTCAAAAGAACACTTAATTATCTCTGAAAAACCAAAACATGGCTATATTTGATTAACGTTTTCTAAAATTATAATTAGAAGAGTATTTTTTTTTAGTTGTCCGAGAAGTCACACAAAAATGAGTGATTATGAGTAAGAAATTTTCACCATATAACAAACAAATTGAAACGTTCACACTACCAAACCGAAAACTATTGATACGGTATGCGAATTTGGAACTTAAAATGAAGAAGGAAGGGAATTTGAAGAATTAAATTAAGTAGTTAGAATTAACGTTACTTAACATTAAAAGTATCATGGTCTAAATGCAAATTTAGGTTTTTTTCTTTAAAAAAAAGAAATGTGGAAGCGACAAGGTTGAACAAGACCAGTTCCCAAGTTGACAGTCCAAGTCGAAGGCAGTAATCTAACACACGGCGTAGTGTTCACTCCGTAACCTACTAGAAGCGCCGCCTCATTATGTCCCTTTGATTAACATAACACAATTCCTCTTCTTTTCTCATCAAAATTACTTCTTTATTATGTTTTTCCTCTTTTCTATTCTATCATTAATCTTTTTTTTTTATTATAGTAAAAATTATTATCATTTACTACTATTATTATATATTATTGTTCTTGGCCACCAAAGAGAAGTTGAGGGTGGACTTTTTGTTCCCAAATTTTCAATCTTTTTCTCAGTCCCATTCACCCCCCATCCCTCTTCTCCCTCTCTTCTCTGTTTAAAACTCTTGTAATTTCTTTCTCAACTTGCATGCTCTTCCCTCACTCAAAAGACCACCAATTCTTTCTCTTCTTACAATTATTTGTTGTTATTATTATTATTATTTATTAAGGACTACAAACAAAAGGGTGGGTTATTATATCAGTTTCTGCTGATTTAGATGAACTGAGCTGCCAGAAAAGTTTCTTCTGTTATTCTTTCTGTGCAAAAGATTGGAATTTTGATATGGGGGGGCTTTGTTCAAAGTCTGCCAAAGGTGACAAGGTGTTTGCCAAAGCGGATGCACATTCTGATAACCATAAATCTGATGGCAAGAACCACAAGTCCACCATCATGGTGCCCAGTGATTTGACAAGTGCAGGGGATCATGGGGTGGACAAGAAAAAGCAAGAAGGTGCAGCTGCTGCACCTGCAGTGTCCGCTTCTGAAGATTTCTATGATGGAATCCCACGGTTTAATGATCCTTTTCCCCATAAGTCTAGGTCAGTAAGATCAAGGCAAGCTGTGGCAAAGGTTGGTTATTTTTTGTTTCTCTTCCTCTTTCTTCTGCTTCGCTAGTGTTTTTTTGTTATGCAACATTCTGTTTCTTGCTCGACCTGTGAACTGATCAATCAGTAATCCGAGTCTACCGCAAACCTGGTATACTTGTGAACCATGTTGCAGTCGGTAATGGATTGGTTTAGATAGATCCAGAGTGAAAGTAGAGTTGTCCTCAAGCTACTACTTTAGATTTCATTTGTTTGTTTATTTTGTTCTCAGGTGTAAGTGATTGACAAATATGGTGTTATTGGCAATGCAAATTTTGTTAGTTTATGTTACACGTTTGATTTGGATTGGAAGGATAGCTTTTAGGGAATGGGATTTATGCAAGGATTGGTTGGACCTTTTGGATTGGAGACGCTATGTTGTCGTGTGATGAAGAATTTGAAATATCATAGTTTATGTATACTTGAGCCTTGAGGTTAGGTTAGGTTGCTTGTCCTTGTCAGTATCGGGGTTGGTTGAGCTTTGGGCTTTTTGGATTTCACCCTTGTTGAGTATGGATATTAAGTATTTGAGTTTCTTTGGAGACTTTTCCTCGTTTAACTATTCTTGCTATTCTTCAGTTTAGCATTAGCGCCAAACTTCTTTCAAATTGCACAGTCGTGACTTCCTTCCCAAAAGCACGTCGGAGACTAGTATTCAAGCTTAGAAACACACTACCTAAGTTGGTCTAGGCAGTGTTCTTTCAGTTTAAGATAATGCCATTAGAAAATCATTGTTGGTAGTGTTATTGCTGTTTAAGAGATAATGTTAGCAGAAACCACAAATTCGCAATTTCATTGTTGGTTTTTTCACTACCACTTCTTGCATTTCAAGTCAAGAATGAGTCTTCTTCAACATGAGGGGAGAAATGTAGTACTATCACCAAGAATAACATACCTCGATGGTATAAACTTCTACACTATATTAGAAAGTGAATTTATGTCTAAATCAATCCTACAAAACCATCTTGTAAGGTGAGGATTGTTCCCATTTGTATAGTCTATTTTAGTCATATATCTAGACATTGTGGAATCTCTAACATATGTCTATTTAACTTGTAATTCCTGAACTCATTTGTTTGGAATATATAGTTTCTGGACAGGTTAATCTACCCAGTTTACCTTTACCCGGTCTTAGGTAAGGTTTTCTGGCCTAGCATTAGTACAATTTTTTTCTTTACCTTACGGTTTTGTCTTTGTTGAATTACAAATATTAGGAACTTGGCAATCTTAAATCTTTTTGAGATTCTTCTTTATAAATTTCTGTTTTTTATTTTGGTGGGTGAGGTGGGGGTTGTTTTTTCAAATTTTGGAGTAAGGAATAATTGAAGATTATGGAATACAAAACTTACAGAAGTCTGGTAGAAATAATAAGAGAAAACTAAAAGTTTGAGTGACTAATGTCCCAAATTTAATGAATTGTGGACTAGTAGTCTGTTATTGGTTGAAATTGAAGTACTTCCTTCTATTGTCACATAACATTCTTCATCTTTTTTCCCTTATTTTTTAATGTATCCCTGCCAAACATGCTTACTCTTCGTTATAGTGTTCCTATACTTTCAGTAGACTAAACATGAGGGTAAAATTGAAGCAATTTACTGAGATATTTGTATTTCAGGTCTCAGAAGTGAGTTTACGCCTGGGCAGAGCTGGTATTGATGTTTTGGACACTCTTGGGAGCAGCATGACAAATTTAAGTGGTGGAGGGTTTGTATCTGGTGCTGTGATGAAGGGAAATGAAATTGGTATTTTAGCATTTGAAGTTGCAAACACGATTGTCAAGGGTTTTAGTCTTATGGAATCTCTTTCAGCAAAAAGTATTAAGCACTTAAAAGAAGAGGTTCTTCCCTTAGGGGGTGTGCAAGATTTAGTGTCAAAGGATATGGATGAACTTCTGAGGATTGTTGCTGCAGACAAGAGGTAACTATTGAATTTAGTCAAATTCCTAACAAGGGGCTTTCCTGACCAGGCCAACTTCCAACTATGTTAGTTTACCACATCTTTATAAATCCCAAACTGTATGTGATTTTGATTTATGCTTTCAGGGATGAGTTGAAAATCTTTTCTGATGAGGTAATTCGATTTGGAAATCGTTCAAAGGATCCTCAGTGGCACAACTTGGACCGATACTTTGAGAAGTAATATAAATTGTACTCACTCAATTCATCTAAATAGTTAGTCTTTCAGGATAACAAGTTTTAGCCTTTCGTATTTTCATTCTGACCCATCTTTTGGCAAATTTTAGAATTAGCAAAGAACATAATTCTCCAAGACAATCAAAAGAGGAGGCTGAATTACTAATGCAACAATTGATGACTTTGGTTCAGTTTACAGCTGTGAGTGTATTTCTTTACTGAAGAAATATGTACCGTTGCTTCTGATAGTTGTTTTTAAAGCTGAAAAAGAGAATGTATTTTTTTTTTTGTAAAAAATAAATCACTCAGTGGTTAGTTCAATCACTAAATGGTTATATTTTAGCCACTCTTTGAATATTTTAAATACTTTAGTAATTAATTGTTCCTTAATTGGACTTTTTTAACAAAATTTAATTTTGCATTTGGTTTTTTTTCTTTCTATCCCTCGCTTTCTTATTCATGCTTTGTGACTCTTATCTAAATCAAGATTTCCGTTAGTAGTTAATTTGAATTACTGTATTAGTTCAACTTGTAATTTGTGGGTGTTAAACGGTTGTAATTTCTATTACCTATCACCACCCTGTTGTAGTAAAGCTTGTAATCTATAAATTGGACAATTTAATATATAGAAGTAAGAGTAATTGAATACTACTTCATAATACAATGATTTGGAATGAAACAAGTGTGATGCTTGGATATACTTTCTTTCTATGATGATTGGAAATGTATAAATTGATTATTGTTGAAGGAATATGACCTCATAAAAACTTGCAAAATCATTATATTTTCTTATTTATAAATAGTTGACTTGATTAAATAATCTGAGGTGGAATAGCTGTATTGATTGTTCATTGTGTGGTATCTTCTAATATTGACTTGCTCATATTCATGAAAAAAGGAAAGGTGACTCAGTTTGAATGTGTTTTTGAAAAATTATCTCCAATGTTTTCATGGGTACAACCAATGGCTCTATAATATATCTACACGGTGTGGACTTGTTGACCTGCATTTTTTTAGTTCATTCAACTTTGTCTTTGCTTCTTTATGTTTATGTGTGATTTAACTCTGAAAGAAATGGGAAAATAAATTTTTATGTCCTCAGGAATTATACCATGAGTTACATGCTTTGGATAGATTTGCACAAGATTATCAGCATAAACGTGAAGAGGATGATAATTTGGGTGCAGCACAAAATGGTAATTGAAGAGTATTATGTATGAAAATCTGCAATTTTTGTTTGTGACATGGAGTTATTATAAATATTGTATTTTGGCACACTATTTCAAGTTAATGTGGGACGTTTTTTTTTTTCCATTACACATTCAAAATTCTATTAAGGGTTATAATTTGCAAAAGAAGATTAATTTTGGTATTCTAAAATAAACATTTAGGGGCTGGAGTGTGTGAAACTTAGACGAGACTCACTGAGCACAACTGATTCTGACATGGTGGTGAAAGATAAACACACACACACACAAACACATTAGTGCTTATATTGAAAACTCAGCTCAGTTCATGGTTTAAGGTTCACATAAATTATAGTGAAAATTATCCTTTACTTTTAGGTATGGCCACACAATACACCCAGGACTTTTATTTGTCCTATGTTTATTACTGTGGTTATTATCAAACTAAACAAATAGAGAGCAGAATTAGTTTTGCTGGATTCTGAAATGAATATAAAAACTAGGTTTGATTTGTTTATGCCGTTTTAATTGGCTTTTATGTTCTGAATGCCTTCATTTGCATTGGGTGCGTAATCCCATGGCAACTCTCCCTTGTTAAAAAACAATAGTGTATGTCTGTTCAGTCAGGTGACTGTTCCAAAGCACATCTTTTCATTTTCGTTTAACTTTTTTGGTGCCTGAACTGTGATTCTTGTTGAGCATGTGCATGGAAGCACAGTGGATTGGTTATTTTATGTGTCAATTTTAAAGGAAAAGTCACTCTGGCTAGAAGTTTGACTGTGCTATATTGAGCAATATTTGTATAGGCAATTTCTTTTCTTTTGTATAAAATGTTCACTATGTCTCATCATCATGTAGGTGATGGCCTTTCAATCTTGAGGGCAGAACTTAGAAGTCAAAAGAAGCAAGTTAAGCATTTGAAAAAAAAGTCACTCTGGTCCAGAAGTTTGGAGGAGGTAACTTCAGATTACTACTGCACTTGAATGATCTCTTATTTTCCTCCAATCGACATGTATTATCATTTCATCGCGTTTGGTCAATGTATAATACAATAACTAGCATAGATACTCTAATATATTTATTGATAGAGGTGGGTTCATTTTGAGCATAACATGAATGTGAAGTTGAGAAAAGTGGAGTGTAATTTATAATCTGATGGATTACAGGTTATGGAGAAGCTAGTAGAGATAGTTCATTTTTTGCATTTGGAGATAAACAATGTCTTTGGCACTGCAGGTATGTACCCACTAAAGGCATTAGGATCTTACTTGCTATGTTATCTACTTCTCATATCACCTCCTTTAATCATTATTTATCAACCTAACAGCGTATTTGATATCATTGATAAATCTCAACCTTTTTACCCTTATTTTTCAGTTTTTAGAAATTTGTAGAATTTGAAAGGGAGATGTTTGGGAAAAAAGGGTGGGTGGGGGGATGCAGGGAAGGAAAGTAATTTGGATTCATTCTCATCAAATTACTCTTAAGATCAAGTGTGATGAAAGCTGTGTTTTTGTTTGTGATTGTAACGGTATTTATCCATGGTTACCTGCAGATGACCACAAACCATTAATTCAAACCATCAGCAATCGCCAAAGACTGGGTCCTGCAGGCCTTGCTTTGCATTATGCTAATATAGTGCTCCAAATTGATACTCTTGTAAGTTTTTCTTCTTCATTGTATTCATTTCATAGCTTGGTCCAGGTCAATCAGTATGTTTTATCTATATCCTTTGGTTAAAAGTTCAACTAAACTAATGCGTAACTTGGCTACTCGCCCTGCGACTGTTATTTGATTCAAGACTCTTGAGCATTTATTAGGCTGTACCCTTATTTTTAACCATTTGCTAATTAGTATATTAACTTTTTGTGGCGGAATCAGTTTAGTGGTCTGTATCATGTGTAATTATTCTATTTCATAGTTGTTTAAATAATTGTCTGTTTACTGCCATGTGTGTGATTAAGCTTATGCACTGAAGAACCTTCCACTTAGCTCTTGTTGGTGCTGTCAGGTTGCCAGATCCAGTTCTATGCCTGCAAATACAAGGGATGCATTGTATCAGAGCTTGCCTCCTAATATAAAATTAGCTTTGCGTTCCAAATTGCCAAGCTTTCATGTTTTAAAAGAGGTACAATCTTACTGCTGCTACTTTCTCCTATTACCACTGTTCAAAAATTAAGAGACAGCACAATGCTCTGAAATGTTTGGAGATCAAAACAATATCAAATACACAATTGTATGTTTGACATTGTTGATTTATAGCCCTTCAATCAGCATTCAACACACTCAATCTCCCATGATCAATCCTCAGCTAATACCTTCGATTAACATTCGATACTTAATCCATTGGACATCCCTTGTGGCCTTCCTAGATTTTTAACAACAGATTGCAACTTCATTTTTTATTTGAATGGCAAGGAAAAATGATCAAACAAAAAATTAGTATTTCTCTTCTTATTTCAGCCTTGTACTTTCAACCGATGTACAAAATCTCCTACATTGATTTAGTAACTCTAATTGTGCATTTGCCATGTCCCTGTGGTGCTGTTTCCTGCAGCTCACCATATCAGATATTAAACAAGAGATGGAGAAAACATTGCATTGGCTGGTTCCAATTGCTACAAACACAGCCAAGTAAGCAAAACAAGAAATTTTCTTTTAGTACCAATTCATTTTCTTTCTAAATGAACTAACTGTTTTTCTTATGGTTGGTTACTCTAAAATTGACTCAGAGCACATCATGGTTTTGGTTGGGTAGGGGAGTGGGCAAGCACAGGGTAAGCAACCTTCTATTTCTATTCTGAAACTTAAAGTCAGATGTTTTACAGTGTACACTACTTTCTTCTCTATTCTTATGCTCCTTTTTGTTTTCAAACTCTTGCAGCTCTGATATGAATAAGAAGACCATGAAGGCTGATGTGATGAGGATAGAAACGCTTCACCATGCTGATAAAGACAAAGTAGAAAATTATATGCTTGAACTTCTCCTATGGCTTCATCGATTGGCCGTCAAAAGTAAATCCGGCATCGACATCGGAGAAACCAAGTCCACCATAAAGTCCCATGTCGGATCAACCCAGCAAACAACAAATCAACAATCTCTAAAAGCAATACCACCATTGTTAACAAGTGACGAGGAGCAAATGCTGCAAGATGTTAGTAACAAAATTCGTAAAAGAGGGATGAGTAAAAGCTTGGACTTTGACAGTTTGAAGATTGGATTGACAGATAATGAAAGACTCACCAAGAGCAGCAGTTATTCATCAACAAGTAGAAGCAAGGAATTTTCTTTCAACAGAATTGTGTCTAAGATTCCCGTTATTGATTTTGTTATTGACAAAAAGAGAGCATTGGATGTGATTGACAGATTAGATGTGGACAGATAAATGCAACTATTGCTGAGTGAATGCCTTTGAAAGGAAAGGGTAGTAGCAAGACATGGACACAAGAATGGACTTGTTTGTGTAGCTATACAACACTACTCATGGCTCAACCTCAAGTGTGTGGAATGTGAAATTTGGCTACATTTTTGGCACCATGGATTCCTTTGCTTGATTATGGTAAGGTGCTTTGTTTTGGTGAAATGGTGCTCCACATGATGATGTAGATATGGAATAAAGGAAATTGGTGGGTTGAGATGATAATCATTTTGTTTTTGGAAATGTGATTGAAATGGCCACTTGCTATTGGAGCAAGGTGGATTCTGTGTTTTTTTGTTCTTGAGAGTGTATAGACAGTGAGGATATGATACTTATGATTGGTTTTTATTATTACCTGTATAATTGTTGGTTTGGTTACCTTGCATTGACAATAACAAAAAGATACTAAAAGAAAGTATATTATAACAGTACCAGCTTGTGTATCAATTTAGACCAGTTTAATGTTTGTTTTGACTTTTCTATAAAAATAATATAAGTTCAAAATAATGTTAGCTTACGTTAAAAATAAAGCAATTGTTTAATAATGTAAAAAATGTAGTTCAATGTCGTTTTAGGGCAAACAATGATGATTGTACATTAGTTTATTGTTTAATACTAAAGAGGCAATCCAATTGGCAATTGAATACTGCAAAATTAAAATTTATCAAACGTTTTATGATGTTGAATCAAGACCAAAACTATTATGTATGTCAACTATCCAAATCATGTGTTGTCACTAAATGAAGGGTCAACATACATAAATAGTTAAATTTTGCATTCCCAAAATCATAATCAATATTATGAATTTTAATAATCTGAATTTTCAAATCCAATTAAACTTATTCAACACAATGTATATGTTCACACATGGTGAGTGACATGATATTTATGCATCATTGTCTATTATCCCCCCACATGTATAATTCGTTAGTTTCACTTTGTGTAAGGACATTTATAATATAGATATCATACTCAAGATCGTAGACTTAATATTTGAAGTTTATAAAACGTTCTTATAGATATAAATCATCTTATGAGGTAAGATATAAGATTCTGCATGTTAAATAAAGTGCTACGTAAAAAAAAAAAAAAAACTGTCTTAAAACATCTTTTTCTACCAATAAGTGAATGAAAAACTATTAGTGTGAAAATCTTATAAAATGTCAATAAAAAATAGTTTAGATTCTGCCTAATTGACTAATTAGGTTAACAAAATTGTGATCTCTTAAAAAATTAACTTAGTTTGGACCCATAGTCTTATATTAATTATTTTAAATCAGGAAAAAAAACTATATATTTATAAATAGAGTATTTGGATTACTCCAAATCTTATACATGATCTTTAAAACATGAATACTCATAATATACCACTTTAATAACATTTTTCTGTCAATAATATTACACCAAGCATAATATGTTTCAAACAATTTGAGTAAATAAGATAAATCTCCTTTTGAGTTATTGAACAAAAGGGTATTTTTAACTAGTCCCAAATATTGCAGCTAGATACAAAGATACTAGTATTTAAAAATAACTCTATTCTTGTGATTCCATATATCTATATGATATAAATCCACAATAAAATTTATAGGAAAAATATTGAAAATGAACAATTAATTATGGTGTGTCATACTTATACCTACTCATCTATTCCATATATTCTATACATTTAGCTTTTTAGTACTAATATCTTTTCATTTTAGAATGGATATTTCGAAATAGAATTTTCACATTCCCAGTGACACTTTTGTTAAACACTCTATTTGTTTCACTAGTTTTCTTTTAGGTGTATACTGTGTTTTATACAGTATAATTACGACTACAATAAATTGTTTAAATTTATATCAATTTGGTAAAAATAGCTTTTGGATTTTCAATTTTTATAGGAAAGTATTGCTACAAATAAAAAATAGTTACAAGTATAATGTTTCTATCTTGCATGCGACTTTGTTATTCTTCACACTTGTATTATACTAAAAGTTCAGCTGGAACAATGTATTCACATACCGTTGAAATTTGTCTTATGATAATAGAAAACTTCTTTTTGAAAGAGCTTATGATAATGGTTCATTGTATGATAAATACTTCTGAACTAAGTTGTTTATGCAAACACACTAATTAGGGTATGAAATGAATGTCCCCTCATTGTCTTGAGAGTAAAATTTAAGTGGAACTACTGCATAGAAGTCACTGACACAGGAATACATTCAAACAATCAGGCAGAAAAAAATGAAACGTGCATGACTACACAAGCCTTTCCCAAAACTACAACAAGGAATTCCCCAAAGGTATCTGCAGTGCAGGTATACACAAATAATGGCAAATGTACACAGGAAAAGAATCAGTTACTATTATATACACACACGTCCATCTCATTGAACTTTACCTGAGGAGATCATCTTCTACAATCCCTCATTTGATAATTTCAAAAATTTCCCACCTCTTCATCAGGTATCACGGTTAAAAGAGAGTATTTTACTTTAAGTGATATCTTTCCCTTCTCCACGAAAAGCCTTGCCCCAGACACAACCCAGTAGCCAGGAAAGTCTTGTGGCCCTCTTGTCATTTCAGTTGTGTCAACAAACCTTAGAAGTTTGGGTGACTGAGTAGGCACAGGAGGCCCCCCAGGGTATAAAGCAGAGTTGATGTTCACATCCGACGGCCGCGGCGGCGGTGGCTTTTGTGGACCTGAGAAGTGAGTGCTGATCAATGTTGAGATTATTCCAGACTTCTGGGTCAATCCAGGAGAACCATCCCACTGAGGTTCTTTCACCTTGGTTGCACGGACAACTTTAGAGAAATGAAGTCTTAGAAATAGAACTTTCTTAAGACCAGTATCTCCAACTTCGAAGTGAGCACCAGTCACAACAGCATGTTCATCATCTGATTGAACAGGAGCTGTGCAAACATGAGAGAAACTCTTCCACTGAACTTTCTCATAGTACTTGCGTTCTGAAGAGTCATTGGATGCATTCCCATTAGGCTCATCCTGGAGTTGGAAGGTTTTGGGCAGTGAGGAGAGGTGCTGTAAATGGATTGCCAAGCAGTTACTTCTTTTTCCTTCCAAATACAATCGAAGGCCTGTCACAGGCTTCTTTCCCACATCAACCTGTATGTAAGTGGATCAAGTTTGTGACATTATGTACAATACATCTAAATAATGAATGCATTAGCAAACTACTTTTGATGACTAAACAAAGAAACAGAAGGCTAATGGGTTATTATTTTCTGTCAAAACAATTTAGAAAATATAGGGTACAAAAGTAAACGTGACAAGAGTGACATGCAGCCCCCAGAAACATAAAATCTAGTCATTAAAAATTTTAAATGAAATACGAAGTCTGTTCATCTGTTCACACATTGATGTGAAGACATACACTTTTGTTTCTGATTTTCACTTTTGGCTAAAATATCCAATTACATAAGTAAAATCCACACACACACACACACAAAAAAAAAGCAAAGGTACACACATCAGAGGATATATTCTAATTGTACTTCTCGTCTTCTGAGAACAACTGGACAAATTTACGGAAAAAAATCAGTAAAGCATCCTCCAAAGAAAAGCACAAATGGCATACAACAAAGCAGACTGTAACCCCCAACTTTAAGGTTATATTTCTTATTGTAAAAGAAGGCTATATTTCTTTAGTTTCAAATATCTCTATTGGTGGATTGGACCAAAATGAAAATGCGGGAAAAAATATATTTTATCACTATAATTCTGCAAAATTGACCAAGAAAAACTGACCAAATGCTCATATTTATACTGACACTCCACGTCCAGTACAAGAGCAACTAGTACAAACCTAGAACAGCAGCACTTCTAAAACAACAAGAATCCTAATATCCTCAGTCTCTCAATTTTTTAAAATTAAAGAAAACAGAAATAGACCGTATTTTCCTTGTTACGGTTATATAACTGAGGAGGGGGAAGGGACATGTATTAAAATGTCCATTCACATTTATTGAAGATAAGTTGTAGAAATCACAGATTCAAAGATAAGAACAAACCAACTAGATACAAAAAGTTCAACATAAATCTGGTAGCATTACCGGTGTTGTATTTACATAGAGCTTTGGACCCAGGAAACTGAACTGTAAAGATGCAGTGTTTTGAGGCTTCCTTTCAGGACCAAGGGCAAGCTCACCAAATACAGGGGCCCATTGCCTTGGAAGCTGAAACTCCAAAAATTGATGCAGTTCTTCAATTGGTGGTTTATCTGAAGTCAAGTTACATAGGATGACGATTGCATTTTATTAAAAGACATGTTTTTTAACCTCCAATGCAAGGATTACATTTGTGGCATATATTTAGATCATCTCCAACAATAGCATACAAAACTATAATTACAATCAGCAATTTTCTGATAATCGTTCCCAATGAATTCAGACAAAAAATGACAAAATATATTGAAAATAATAGACCCTTCGATAATATAAAAGTTAGAGGGAGATCTGGTGTGGATGTCCTATGTTTCATTAGAGCACCAATAGTTTGATGTTCTCAAAAAAATGCTAAACAGCTTGGGTTTCAAGATCTTATAGCCTAACTAGGAATAGAAGACATCTATTTAAAACTTGTTTGACTTCAAAGTAAAACTAATTGACATTAAGCAAAGTTGTCTAATAGATAGAACTTGCAATATAAGAAATGAGACAAGATATGTGCGACTTCCCAATACTCCCCTCCACAAATGTATGCCAAACCAAAATATACAATTACGAAGATGAGATACAGGTTCTGATACCGTGTCAAATTTCATCCTAACAAATTGGCACTATATGAAATTGCCTAACATATATATATATATATATA